>VFQO010000029.1_pt1 | contig 186996 bp, 154 predicted proteins | sample 3512331 | NCBI WGS metagenome assembly VFQO01 (sample SAMN10412371, study PRJNA504923) | tailings metagenome | isolation source: Replicate 3 from Balatoc abandoned mine | place: Philippines: Itogon, Benguet | collected 2017-08-28 | reverse complement strand
CATTAGTTTAACTTAGTTAACGAAACTTTTGGTCCAACATTTGGGGAGTGTTATAGAGCCCTTGCCTTATCCCAACAAGAAAACTATGACCAAGTATGGTGTGTGTTTGACAAAGACGATTTTAACGACAATGATTTCAATTCTGCAATTCAAATTGCCGTAGCAAACAACTTTGGCATAGCTTATTCAAATCAATCCTTTGAATATTGGCTGATATTACACTTTAATGACCACCAAGGCGGTGGTATGCATAGAGACAGCTACAACCATAAAATCAACGAATACCTTAAACCATTCAAAGTAACTTATGACGGCAATGGGACAAAATTAATAGAAGAAGATTTTTTTGAATTACTGGACGGAATAGACGACAAAACGAGCAGAAAAAGAACTGAACTTGCAATAGATAGAGCAGAGAGAAATTACAATCAATTTGACCATGCAAATCCAGCTAAAGAAGAATCATCAACCACTATATTCAGACTAGTTAGAGAACTTCTGAAATATGTGCAATGATAGAATGCTAACCAGTAACATATAAGTCCTAAACGCCTTTACTGAATCAGACCGGCGATATAACCCTGTGTTGAACAATGCGTTTTGTTTGGAATAAGGCATAGGAATTACAACTCGCTTTTGGGCGAGAAAAATTGAGGTAAAAGAACTTTCAGCAAAAGGTTTTATCGAAAATCACGGCGTATTTTAGAGCTTTGACTTAGGATCAAACGAGTTGATAGAGAAGCGAAGGAACTATCACTGAATTTTACAATTCAATTCCAATTTCCAAGAGCGATTTAGGGAAGTCCTCCATTACATTCATAAGGACTGTTGTAAGGCTAATCCAGAAAAATCTTTCATTTCACAAAAACCTACCAACAAAAAAACCACGGCGCAAACCGTGGTTTTGGGTGGAGAAGATCGGGCTCGAACCGACGACCTCTTGAATGCCATTCAAGCGCTCTAGCCAACTGAGCTACATCCCCGAATAATTTTCACAAAAGTAGAGGTGCGAGGAGTAACTTCCAAATAAATCATCAAAATTTTGTTTGAACCGCTTTCACCAAGCGCTTCTTCCAATAGGCATCCTCCAGTCGATCAATCCGTACCCCTTTGCTGGTGGACGCATGAATGAATTGAATGCCTAGTTCTTTGTCTTTTTCTACGATGATTCCGGAATGATTAATTTTTGAACCACTGGTCTTGAAAAAAAGTAGATCCCCCACCTGGGTTTTGTCGATCGGAATTTCCGGAAAGAAGGCGGCCTGATCCCCGGAATGCCTCGGAATGGTTATTCCTATATGCTGAAAGGAGGTAAAAACCAATCCAGAGCAATCCATTCCTTTCTTGGTGGTCCCGCCGTACCGATACGGAGTACCCAAGTATTGTTCAGCGGATTGAATCAACGCCTTTCGATCCGAGGAAACCCGTTGTGTTCGTTTGGAACAACCGGTTAAAAAAAGAAATCCTACGAGCGAAAGACAGACCCAGCGTTTCATTTTTTGGCTTGTTTCATTTTTTCATACACCCACATCAAAATTCCATCTTTTAAACCCAAATCAGGGACAATCATGTGGGTGGCTTGGGCCCATCGCATGGCCGACAAGTAGATATCAGATGCATGCAAAATCACGTCAGCACGGTCCGGATTCATCTTCAACTTGTGGATTCGCTCTTCCTCTGAAAAGCTGGTCAAATAGACTTTGGCTTTCTCCAAGTTTTCCAGGGTTGCTTTTCCTTCCTCATCTTTTTCGGTAAAGTCGAATAGCTTCGTGATGTTCCCACCTGTCCCGACCGCTAACAAGGGAACGTTGACCGGACGATTATCGTCAATCCATTCCTGAATTTTTTTCCAGACGTCTTTCGAAACACGTCCCTCCAATAGGCGAACGGAGCCGATTTTGAAGGATTCTGAGTTTATTTTTCGGTGACCTTGATAAATATTTAATTCAGTGGAACCTCCACCCACATCGATGTGAAGGTAGGTATTCTTGGGATCCAAAATTTTAACTATGACATTATTAATGAGCTCAGCTTCTTTTTCCCCGGAAATCAGGTGGATGGTCATACCCAATTCCAATTGGACACGCTCCACGATATTCAGACCGTTTTCAGATTCTCGCAAGGCAGAGGTTGCACAAATCATGTAGGCGTCCACCTCGTGCAATTCCATCAGCAGCTTATAAATGGTCAGGAGTTTTTTTAGTTTTGCTTCGGTTTGATAGCTAATTTTGCCGGTGGTAAAGACATCATGGCCAAGACGGAGAGCATAACGAACGTATTCAACTTTCTTGAAACTAATTTTGCCTTCATCGGTCAAAACCGAACTGATTTGCATGCGCGCTGCGTTGGAGCCAATGTCAATGGCGGCTATTTTCATATTGGGTAGTATGTTGTCCACCGCAAAAATAGAACTTTTATCTCAAACAGACGGACACATGATTTCATTTCAGGCGGAAGAAGTAAAATTTCCTTTCAAGGGAAAAAATCGGTACAAGAACTGGATTAAAACCTTAGCAGGACAATACCAAAAACGGGTTGGTGAGCTCAACTATATATTTTTAACGGATGAAGGACTTCTAACCTACAACCAGACCTACCTAAATCACCAAACCTACACCGACATCATTACCTTCGACACCTCCGAGGAAGACCATATTTTGGCTGGAGATATTTTCATTTCTGTGGATCGGATCAAAGAAAACGCACAAAAATTTCAGGTATCAGAAGAAAAGGAACTACTCCGGGTCATGGCCCATGGTGTTTTGCACCTTTGTGGTTTTCGGGACAAGAAAAAGACTGAAATTGAAGCCATGCGACAAGCAGAGGAGCAAGCCATCCAATTGTTTTTTTCCTTGGCTTGATCTTTTTTCCAACTTCATCGACACTTCCATTCCTTTGATCCATTCAATTCTTAGTTGGTATAAACCTTTCAAGGGATAAACCATCTTATACTTATATCATTTTAAACTACTTTCATGCGGTTCATTTTTACCCTTGTTTTGGGTTTGGGCTTACTCACAGGCTTACAAGCTCAACAAATTTCAGTATCCGGAAAACTTTTGGATGCGCAAGATCAATCCCCAATTATTGGAGCAGCGATTAGTTTGGTTTCAGCTCGAGACACAACCCGTAGCTGGGGGAATTTTTCTGATGTGACGGGAAATTTTTCAATAACCCTTCCTCGTCCCGGAAATTACCTACTCAAGATTTCGTATGTGGGATACCAATCCGTTCGTCACTCTCTTCAAATCAATGAAACTCAATCGTTAGGAACCTTGACACTAAAGACGGATGCCAAATTATTGGACGAAGTTACGGTGGCGGGAAAACAAGTTCGTGCTGAGCAAAAAGGGGATACAACCCAATTCAATGCAGATGCCTACAAAGTTAATAAAGATGCAACCGCTGAGGAGTTGATCACGAAAATGCCGGGCTTTACCAACCAAAATGGACGAATAGAAGCCCAAGGTGAGACGGTTCGTCGTGTAACCATCGATGGGCAAGAGTTTTTTGGTGAGGATGCCAACGCAGCTTTAAAAAACCTGCCGGCTGAAATCATAGAAAAAGTACAAGTTTTTGACCGATTGAGTGACCAAGCTCAGTTCTCGGGTTTTAACGACGGGAACACCGAAAAAAGCATCAACATTGTCACACGTTCTGGCAAAAATAATGGCCAATTCGGTAAAGTATTTGGAGGGTACGGAACCGACAATACCTACAGCGCAGGAGGAAATGTCAATTATTTTAAAAAAGCGCGTCGAATTTCCATCATAGGATTAACCAACAACATCAATATCCAAAATTTTGCAACGGAGGATCTTCTCGGTGCTTTGGGAAATACCAATACTCGGGGAGGAGCAGGTGGTGGTGGCCGATCTTGGGGAGGAGGCGGTGGTGGTGCTCAAGATTTCTTGGTCTCCCCTACGGGTGGAATTACCCGGACGCATGCCTTGGGAATCAACTATTCCGATCAATTGAGCAAAAAAGCAAAAATTAGTGCGAGTTATTTCTTGAACGATGCCGCAACTCAAACCCAAGTCGACCTCACGCGTTTGTTATTTTTACCCAATCAACAAGTTCAAGAGTATACCGAAACTTCCACTGGAGAACGCGATAATGCCAATCATCGTTTTTCTGCTCGTTTGGAATACAACCCCACTATGAGAGACCAAATCATTTTTAGCCCTCGGGGAAGCTGGCAAGGAAATCAAACTGTGACAAACCTAGCTGGCGAGAATGAGTTGAACAGTCAGTTCCTGTCCAGCCTTTCGACTCTTCGAACAAATGATGGGCAGGGTTGGTCAACAAATACTTCGCTTTTATACAACCATAGAATGGAAAAACGAGGTAGAACCTTTTCTACCAATGTTGGCCTCAATATCAATTCGAATCTGACGGATGGTACCCTGTTGTCCGAAAATCGATTCGCTCGCTTATCTGATGAGCAAGTAATTGATCAAATCTCCACCAATTCTACACGTCGAAATAGTTACAGTGTTCGAACGGATTATACCGAACCGTTGAGTGAAAAAGCTCAATTACGATTTGGATATGAAGGGTCCTGGACCTTGAATTCGTCGGATCGGAAAACTCGAGATTTTGAGGAATCCACGAATGGCTATACTTTATTGAATCCAACATTGACCAACGTTTTTTCGAGTGATTACAATTTACATCGAGGAAGCTCTTCGATTCGGATCAATTCTGGGCAGAAGTTGATGATGAATGCCAATATCTCCGTCCAAACTGCCCAATTAACAGGAGATCAAACTTTTCCTTTTTCGTTTGATATTTCTAGAAATTTTCTGAATGTACTTCCCTCTGCTTTTGTGCGGTACAATGTGGACAACTCGAAGAATTTTCGATTTTTCTATCGAACCAACGTCAATGCACCGAGTGTCAGCCAACTTCAACCGGTGGTTGACAACAGCAATCCTCTTCAATTACGTGCTGGGAATCAAGACTTGGATCAAGAGTACAACCATTCTGGGTCATTGCGGTATAGTGCCACAAATATTAAGAAAGGAACTTCTTTCTATGCCAATTTAAATGCTAGTATAGTACTGAACAACATCACCAATTCGAATTTTATTGCTTCTCGAGATACGTTAATCCAAGGTGTCTTATTGAATCGGGGGTCTCAATTAACCCGCCCGATCAATTACGGAAATAGCTGGAATATTCGGTCCTTCTCCACCTACGGATTTCCGGTAAAGGCCTTGAAAAGTAACTTGAACGTGAATGGAGGTATCAGTTATACCCTCACACCTGGGTTGATCAACGGACAGGAGAACTTAGCCCAGAATACAGCATTGAACGGTGGGATGGTGTTGAGCTCTAATATCAACGAGTTTATTGATTATTCGGTATCCTACCAAGCCAATTACAGTTTAATCCGAAACAGTTTACGGCCCGATGCCAACAATAACTTTTTCACCCAAAATGTAATCGGGAAAGTTAACCTACAAAGTAAAAAAGGCGCTATTTTTCAACTAGAGTCGGCGTCCACCACGATTCGTGGATTGGGAGAAGGATTTGATCGAACCTTTACCTTGGTGAATGCCTCGGTAGGTCAGAAATTCGGCAAAGACAAACGGGCCGAAGCCAAGTTAACCACCTTTGACTTGCTAAATCAAAATAATGCCATTGCCCGTCAGCTCACCGAGGCCTTTGTAGAAGATACCCGTTCATTAATCTTACAACGGTATGTCATGGTAACGGTAACCTATTTTATTCGAAACTTTAGATGATCCTATTCGGATTAAACCAAAAAAAACCGCTGAAAGAGCGGTTTTTTTGGTTTAATCCGAATATACTTAAGCTTTCCGAACAAACTCCGACTTCAGCGCCATGGCACCAAAACCATCAATTTTACAATCTATATTGTGATCTCCGTTTTTCAATCGAATATTTTTAACCTTCGTTCCAGCTTTGATGGACTTGGGCGCCCCTTTGACAGGTAGGTCTTTGATAACCGTTACGGAGTCTCCATCCGACAACGCAGTACCATTTGCATCGAGAGCGATTATTTTATCGGATCCAGTCAAGGAAGGATTCCATTCGTGTTGACATTCCGGACAAATACACTGTGTGTCGTTCATGTAATAACCATATGGACATTCACAGGCAGGGCAGGTAATTAATTCTTCATTCATGCAGTTTCGTAGTTTTTGGAACCACAAAAGTAACATAAATTAAACGTAGACTATATGCAATGTCCAATTGGATTACTAAGGGTTCATCCTACCATAAATCCGAGGTTAATTTCGAGTTCGAAGCGCTGTTTCATTTTTAATTTCACTCATGACAAAAATACTTTGGGTACTACCAATGTTGTCTAGGGAGGCCAACTTGTTCATGATAAAGTTTTGGTAGGCTTTCATATCGGTCACCACTACTTTGATCATGAAATCGTAATCTCCCGAAATGTTCAAACATTCCATTACCTCCTCCATCTCCCGGATGGCTTCCACGAATTGCACACCTGCTTCCCGAGCATGTTCTTTTAATCGAATATTGCAAAGAACCATTAGATCCTTTCCGATCTTATCTCGATCCACCAATGCCACATACTTTCGAATGATCCCCTCTTGTTCCAATCGCTTTACTCTTTCATATACGGGAGTCGGTGATAGATTCAATCGACCCGCCAATTCTTTGGTCGTCAATTTCGCATCCTCTTGTAAATACTTTAAAATATCTCGGTCGATATCGTCTAACTTATGCGACATTTTTAATAACTTTAGATATTTGCAATAGTTATCCGAACAAAAATAGATATTTTATCTAATTTAAAAGGATACTACATGAATTATTATCTACAAAACTGTAATTTAGCAACGGAATAACATTAGGATTAAAAATGAAACCTGGCATTCGGGAAATTTTGGCGAAGCGTATTTTAGTTTTGGATGGTGCAATGGGCACGATGATTCAGCGCTATAAACTGGAGGAGGCTGACTACCGCGGTGATCGATTTTCAACGTGGTCGATTCCACTCAAGGGAAATAACGATTTATTATCGATTACTCGTCCTGATATCATTCAAGAGATTCACGCTGCGTACCTTGAGGCCGGAGCCGATATTATAGAGACCAATACCTTTTCGGGTACCACCATTGCGATGGCTGATTATGAAATGGAGGAGTTGGTCTATGAGTTGAATTTTGTCTCGGCTCAAATAGCCAAATCAGTGGCCGATGAATTCACTTCTAAAAATCCATCCAAACCACGGTATGTCGCCGGCTCGATTGGCCCCACCAACCGAACGGCCTCACTTTCTCCGGATGTCAATAACCCCGGCTACCGTGCGGTTACCTACGATCAGTTGGTGGAGGCTTATTTCCAACAAGTGCAAGCCTTGGTAGAAGGCGGGGTGGATATTTTGTTGGTTGAAACCGTTTTTGATACGCTCAATGCCAAAGCCGCACTGTTTGCTATTGATTTGTTCATCCAACAAGAGAGAGAAAAACGGCAAGATCCAAGTTTCGAGGTTCCTATCATGGTCTCTGGAACCATCACCGACGCTTCTGGGCGGACACTTTCGGGCCAAACCACCGACGCTTTTTTAACCTCCATTTCGCATATGCCCCTTTTGTCGGTGGGACTCAATTGCGCTTTGGGGGCCGACCTGATGCGACCCTATGTGCAAATCTTGGCCAAAGAATCGCCATTCCCTGTATCCGCTCACCCCAATGCGGGTCTTCCCAATGAAATGGGCGATTACGACCAAACAGCCACGGAAATGGCCGCCATTGTGGACGACTTCCTCCAAAATCAATATTTGAATATCATTGGTGGGTGTTGTGGAACTACACCAGCCCACATTCGGGCCATGGCAGAAGCGGCAGCTCGATATACCCCAAGACCGCTCCCCCCTTCCACTCCCTACCTGACCTTATCGGGTCTTGAGGTCATGCGAGTGACTGAGAAAACCAATTTTATCAATGTAGGAGAACGATGCAATGTGACGGGTTCAAAAAAGTTTGCACGCCTCATTCGAGATCGCAAATTTGAGGAAGCCTTGGCGATTGCTCGTGAGCAAGTGGAAAATGGCGCCCAAATCATCGATGTCAATATGGATGAAGGGATGATTGATGGGGTGGAGATGATGACGACCTTCTTGAACCTGATCGCCTCGGAACCTGATATCGCTAGGGTTCCAATCATGATCGACTCGTCCAAATGGGAAGTTATTGAAGCAGGATTAAAATGTGTCCAAGGAAAAGCCATTGTCAACTCCATATCGCTTAAAGAGGGGGAACAAAAATTTAAGGAGTTAGCCCATAAAGTTCGAGCGTATGGAGCTGCCACAGTGGTCATGGCCTTTGACGAGCAAGGTCAGGCCGACTCGTATGAGCGCCGAATCGAAATTTGTGAACGAGCTTACCGAATTTTAGTGAATGACGTGGGTTTTCCTCCACAAGATATCATTTTTGACCCCAATATCTTGACTGTCGCCACCGGAATTGAAGAACACGCCAACTATGCCTTGGACTTCTTCAAGGCCACCCAATGGATAAAAACCAACCTACCTTTTGCCAAAGTTTCGGGGGGAGTTTCCAATATTTCCTTTTCATTTCGTGGAAATGAGCCCGTAAGGGAAGCCATGCATACCGCCTTTTTGTATCACGGAATTCGACATGGTTTGGATATGGGGATTGTGAACGCGGGACAGATAGGTATTTATGATGAAATTCCTGCGGACATGTTGGCTCACGTCGAAGACGTATTGCTAAACAGACGGCCCGATTCCACCGAACGTTTAGTTGATTTTGCAGAGACGGTAAAACACCAAGGAGCTTCCAAACAGGAAACAGACAAACTAGCGTGGCGAGAATTACCCGTCAAGGAACGATTAACCCATTCGTTGATCAAAGGGATAGCCGATTTTATTGACGAAGACGTGGAAGAGTGTCGTCATTTATTCAGTCGCCCCCTAGAGGTCATTGAAGGTCCGCTTATGGATGGCATGAGTATCGTAGGTGATTTATTTGGGGAAGGAAAAATGTTCCTGCCTCAGGTGGTAAAATCGGCCCGAGTGATGAAAAAAGCCGTGGCGTATTTGACTCCGTTCATTGAATTGGAAAAATCAGCCGGAGCTAGTGCGGGAAAAATTTTACTCGCAACAGTAAAAGGTGATGTGCACGATATAGGTAAAAATATTGTGGGGGTTGTTTTAGGCTGTAATAATTACGAAATCATCGACATTGGGGTTATGGTTCCCATGGAAAAAATACTTTCCGAAGCTCAAAAACACCAGGTGGATATCATTGGTTTAAGTGGGTTGATCACTCCATCTTTGGATGAAATGGTTGAAATAGCCAAAGAAATGGAGCGCTTGAACATGAAAACTCCCCTACTCATTGGAGGGGCAACGACCTCAAGAATACATACCGCGGTAAAAATAGATCCGCATTACTCAGGACCCGTCATTCATGTTTTGGACGCCTCCCGATCAGTACCTGTAGCCGGAAAATTACTTCAAAATGAGCAGACTCAAGAAGAAATATTCCGAGAAATAAAAGAAGAATACAAGCAACTTCGCATCGAGCATTCTGCCCGCACAAAAGCGAAGGATTATTTACCTTTTCTTGAGGCAGAACAAAACAAAGCACCCATAAATTGGGAAATGTATCAACCACCTGCTCCCCAAAAAGGAGGTATTCAACTCTTTGAAGATTATGATTTGGCCGAACTAGTCCCTTATATTGATTGGACACCTTTCTTCCAAACTTGGCAACTTCATGGAAAATACCCAGCCATTTTGGAAGATGCGATCGTTGGCCAAGAAGCTCAAAAGCTTTTTGCCGATGCGCAGGAGATGTTGCAAGATATTGTAGAAAATAAAAAACTGGGGGCCAAAGCTGTCATTGGATTTTGGGAGGCTTTTTCAGAGGGTACGGATATCGTACTTCCAACAGAGGAAATGACGTTGGTCCATTTGCGACAACAAGGAAAAAAAGCCTCCCATTTGCCCAACTTAGCTTTATCTGATTTCGTTGCTCCTAAAAATTCAGGAAAAATAGATTATATCGGAGGGTTTGCTGTTACGGCGGGAATCGGCATTGAAGCCATGTTGGAACAATTTGAATCGGAGCATGATGACTACCAGAGTATCATGGTCAAAGCCTTGGCAGACCGGCTGGCCGAAGCGTTTGCAGAATGCATGCATGAGCGAGTTAGACGAGAATTTTGGGGGTACGAAACAGGCCCCAAACAATCCAATGAGGAATTAATAAAAGAAAGATACCAAGGGATTCGGCCGGCACCTGGTTATCCGGCCTGCCCCGATCATACCGAGAAAGCCAAATTATTCCGTCTGTTGGGAGCCGAAAGAATTGGCATTCAACTAACCGAAAGTTTCGCAATGTATCCGGCCAGTTCGGTGAGCGGATGGTACTTTTCACATCCAGAAAGTAAGTACTTCCCGGTCGGAAAAATAGGAAAAGACCAAGTAGAATCGTATGCTCAACGAAAAGGACAGAGTCTTAACTGGGCAGAAAGGTGGTTGGCACCTGTTTTAAATTACACTTAATTTGATTGAGGAGCGTGATTCAAAACGAGTCGCGACACCTTCGGCAAACGACGACGTGAGATGGGGATCATCTTTCCGTTTTTAAGGATGATCCACCCCGTCTTGCTATCCAATTCAAATCGCTCAATGTATCCCCGGTTAATCACAAAACTCCGGTGTGTCCGAATGAAGCAGTCTTCACACAAATCAGCTTCATGTTTTCCTAACGTAGTCGTTGAAAGCTTTTTCTTTCCATCTGAAAAAACAAAAATGGTGTAGTTTTTAGATGCTTCGAGGTAAACAATGTGGGAAGTGGGTAAATCGGCCATGCATGAGGAATATTAGACTACAAAATTACCTCTTGGTGACATGGATTATCAAGGGGATAAAGACCCAATTTATACCGTAAAAGTACGTTTTCTTCAATTAGGTACTTGCACAAATCCCCCGATTTTACTTCAAAATTTAAATTCAAGCCTATTTGATTTTGAGGAGGTTGAGAGATTTTCCTACTTTTGATTTGAAAACTTACTAAGGATCTAAACTGTCTAACTCAAAATCTTCTTCATGCCTAGAAAGAAATTACCTAAAGCGGATGCGATTCGTTGGCGCAAAAATTGGGAGAAGTCATGCCAAGAAGGTATGAAATTGACAAAAAATATGCCTCCAGGCTTTTTAATTGATGTTGAAACCATCCAACAGATACTCAAAGATCGACCATCAACCCAAGAATTGTGGGTTTCTTTTGGTCAAGAAACACCCGGTGGACCCATCAAACTAATTCTGCAACCGTATGTAAATGAATCGGATCTTACCCATAAGAAAGCTGCAGAGGACGATGGGGATGATATTTACGATGATTTTGGCACATGTTGTCCCAAAATATGATAGATTCGTGGGATTTAATTAAACCCCATGATTTTTTTTCAAATTTATCTGGCGATCTTGGTATTAACCTGTATAACCGGCTGGTCTCGGTGGAACCGAGTGGATCCCCTTCTACATTGGGTTATCGTTTTGGTTCATTTCACCTTATTTATCGAGGGGTCGGCATACTATTTAATTTACCATGTAAAACAATCGGCTGTATTCCTTTACCATTTTGCTAGTCCGGTTTACACAGGAATTTGGTTAATTTATTTCGTCAGGAGAGGCTTCCCGGTAACTTGGGCAGCTATTTTAGGTGTATTTTTTGTGGTTTTTCACGGCATTACCTCATATTGGGTCACACTGGAAGTAACCAATTCCACCAGCAATGCGTTGCGAGCATTAATTTTAATTTCGTTAGGAATTTGGTCGATATTCTCCATTTTTGATCGTTTGGAGGAGGATGTTTTACTTAAAAATCCACACTTTTGGTTGTCAATCGGATTGTTGGTTTTTTATTCTGGTTCCTTTATTTATTTGGGGTTACAAAGTCAATTCATGGCAGACAGAATGCATATTGCCAAGTGGCTCCATTATTATTTGTTTTTTAGTTTAAATCTTGTGTTTTACACGAGTCTACTCCTTTCCTTTTTATGTCCCAAAAAGACCTAGAAATTTTAATTTTTGTTTTATTTGGTACCGTCTTTCTTTTGGCATTGATCGGAATCATCATGTTTTTGTCATTTCGATACCAAAAAAAGAAGATGGAACACAAAACAGAGGTTTTTCAAATGCAATCTCAATTCCAACGGGAGATACTTGAAACCCAGTTGGAAGTTCAAAATGCCACACTCCAACATGTGGGACAAGAATTGCACGATAACATTGGTCAATTGATTTCCCTTACCAAAATTCACGCCCATTCGTTGGAAGAGAGCTCATTGGATGACGACCAAATGGAATCCATTCAAGAGATAGAAAAACTTTTAGGTGAGACTCTACAGGAAGTTCGGCAACTGACCAAAAGTTTGGATGGTGATTTTGTTAAGGAATTTGGGTTTATTTCTAGTCTGAACCATGAATTACAACGAATTGCCAAAACAAAAAAGCTACAAACGCATCTCCATGCGCCCGTAGGAACAATTAAGTTGGGGTATCAAGCCGAATTAGTTTTATTTCGAATCATGCAGGAGATTTTTCAGAATACACTCAAGCATGCTCGGGCCAAGAATATTTGGGTTCGAATTGAAAAAGAAAAAACATGGACCCTCCGCATCCAAGATGATGGAAAAGGTTTTAATTTGGCGGAATCAATTCTTGACCTCTCCGAGTCGGGGGCTGGTTTGCGAAATATCAAACGGCGCGCAGAACTCATTGGTTTTACAGCCGAGTGGGAGTCCGCTCCGGGGAAGGGAACCATTATTCACTTAGCCCAACAAAATGAAACCCACCTCTAAAGTAGTCATCGTAGACGATCATGATTTATTTGTCAAAGGTCTAGAAGGCCTAATCAACAAAGTACCCAATTTTGAAGTAATATTTACAGCTTGTGATGGAGTAGATCTAATCGAAAAATTACCCGATCATATACTCCCAGATTTAATTTTATTAGACATCAGTATGCCCAACATGGATGGGTTTGCTACAGCAGAATGGCTCACCCAACATCACCCTACGATCCCATTTTTGGCTTTGTCTATGCACGATGATGAAAAAAATATTATTGGCATGCTCATGCGCGGTGCTAAAGGTTATTTATTAAAAGGTTGTAAACCAAGTGAGCTAGCTTTGGCCATTCAGCAAGTGCAGGCAGTGGGCTTTTACTATTCTCAACTCACAACCAATGCACTACTTAAAAAAGAAGAATCTACGCATACTCTTGTATCTGATAGTGGAGAGCGCGAATACTTGACGGAACGCGAATTAAATTTCATCAAGCTTTGCGGCACTGACCAGACCTATGGAGAGATAGCAGAGGCCATGTTTGTCAGTGCCCGGACCATCGAAAACTACCGAGAATCGGTATCTAAAAAATTTAATGTAAAAACACGTGTTGGTATCGTCCTGGAGGGAATACGAAAAGGGATTATTCAGTTGTAGGTAAACTATCCAAATACCGTTTGATTTTATCCCGCAGAACATCATTAATTTTCTTGTAAGATTCGAAGGTCCAACCAGCCACATGAGGTGTTAAAATGACATGTGGCGATTGAGAAAGAAAATCAAGATTCTCTTTTTGCTCCGGGGTAAGTTGGTTGAGTTTTTCATTTTCCAGGACATCCAAGCACGCCCCGACCACCTTTTTTTGAATCATCGATTCGCGGAGAGCAGACAAATCAACCAATTCTCCTCGTGCTATGTTGCAAAAATATATGGGCTTGACAAAAGATTGAAAGAAGCTAGAGCCAAAATGCCGATTGGTTTCTGCGGAAAGGGGAATATGAAGGCTGACGATATCCGACTTTTGATAAATTTCGGCCATGGTGCATTCTTTGATGAATTGATTTCCGAAGCCGTATCGGTACTTATCATAAGCCAAAACCTCGCAACCAAACGCGACCAGACGTTCTGCTGTGGCCTGGCCATTATGTCCAAAACCAATAATCCCAACGGTTTTCCCAAATAATTCTTCCCCTCTATTGGCTTCTCTTCGCCAAATCCCTTGTTTTACCTCTGCATTGGCTTGGGGAATTCGATTAAACAAAGCTAGCAACATACCGATCAGATGCTCTGCAACTGCTACCCGATTGGCCTCGTTAGCGGAAAAGACCGCAATTTGACGTTGGGCGCAGGCTTCGAGATCGATCAAATCCAGACCGGCCCCCGCTCGGCCAATAAACCGTAGCTTGGGCGCTAGGGTAAGAAAAGCGGCATCAATCTCAAATTTACTTCGAATGATTAATCCATCATACTCTTGGACCATTTGCCGAATCTCCGACATCGAGGCTTGCGGGAAATAATCTACTTTTAAGCCCAGTTCTTGGGGCATTTGCACAATAGACTCGTGCATCTCATCGACAATCAGGACCTTCATGCTATACATCAACGTAATTCTGCTTAACTTTGAGCAAATTTACTATTGTCGTTTCAAAAGCGCACGAACATGACCGAAAACTTACCGCTGGTGGGCATCACCATAGGTGATATAAATGGAATTGGGCCTGAAGTGATCATCAAGGCTTTGTCACATTTACGAATGAATCGCATTTGCATTCCAATTATTTACGGATCTGGTAAACACCTCAGTAAATACAAAAATCTATTATCCTTCCGGGATTGGTCATTTGTCACTATCAACCATCCCAAAGAAGCCAAAGAAAAACAGATCAACCTTATTAATTGTTGGACTGGCGATTTTTTTGAACTAGAGTTAGGTAAAGCCACCGAAACTGCTGGAAAACTAGCTTTTTTAAGTCTTCAACGTGCCGTTGATGATCTCAAAAAAGGATTCATTCAAGGTATTGTCACGGCTCCTATCAATAAAGATACGATGCAACAGGAAGCATTCGCGTTTCCAGGGCATACGGAATATTTTGGAGATCAGTTTCAAGTGAAAGAACCTTTGATGTTTTTGGTGAGTGAATACCTCCGTGTGGCAGTTGTGACAGGACATATGCCACTCGAAAAAGTGAAATCCAAAATTTCAACTGAATTAATCAGCCAAAAAATTGATACGATTTTAGCCTCTCTTAAATTAGACTTCTCAATTATCAAACCAAGAATAGCCGTTTTAGGACTAAATCCGCATGCTGGTGAGAATGGCTTATTGGGATCCGAGGAAATCGACATCATTCAACCAGCCGTGGAAGGACATCGGATTAAAGGTAATTTAGTCTTTGGGCCTTTTCCCGCGGATGGATTTTTTGCGGCCAAGCAATTTAAACAATTTGACGCAGTCTTGGCGATGTATCATGATCAAGGTTTAACGCCTTTTAAAATGTTGGCTTTTGAGGATGGAGTTAATTTCACGGCTGGACTTCCTATTGTGCGTACCTCCCCAGACCATGGAACTGCTTATTCTATTGCAGGGAAAAACGAAGCCGATGCGGGTTCCATGATGCATGCCATTTACCAGGCCGTGGATATTATCAAACGAAGAGCAGAGTTTAAGGCCATTGATGACCAATCCTTACGCCACAAAAATCTAGGACTAGAGCGACCACGCCGAGAACGTTAAGTCCAAGTAATTTCCTCTAAAGGTAGGCGTAAATACGCCGCGTTTATGGTCACAAAAGGTAAGTAGATGGCAGTAGAGCGCAGGTATTTATGCCCCAAAATGGACTGAAGCACATGAATATCCATCCCTGATTCCAGACTATGCACAGCAAATGAATGACGTAATGTATGAAAAGTGGCATCGGATCCTAACCCCGCTTTTTCCAAACAGCCATGGAACATCAACTGCACACTTCGCGGTGTCATGGCCTGCTGTTTTGTATTCTCAAACAAATAATGTTGTGGATTGTATTTGGCAAAATATATTTCTAATAATTGCGCCAAATCTGGAGAAATCCTCAAAGTCATTATCTTGGTTTGGTCGTGGGGAATTGTAAACGTAAGTTGTTGTAAGGAAATATGCTCGGGTTTTAAAGAAAGTAAAATACTCAAGCTGAGACCATAATTGTAGGTCAAACAAAACATGAGTTTATGCTTTAAATTTGTGGTTGATCGAATGATTTGTTGAATTTCGGAACGCTTAAATATGTGAATCTCTCGTTGTTCAACCAGCTTTCCAGTGGATTTTATTTGGATTTTCCGGTTAAATGTCATCTCAAAGAACAGCTTGATAGCTTTTCCCGCTTGAACAGCCACTTCCGTTGGAATCTTTTCTTTGGGCTAGGTCTTGGAGATAATCCGAAATCAATTCATCTGTCAGCTTACTTTGAGGAAAGTCACGAAATTCATTGTAAAAGACGTAAACATAATTACGATAGGCCGCAACCGTGGCCGCATTATATTTACCTTTTTTGAGTTGATTGGTAAATCGATCAATAAGGTGTATCACAATAACAGAAGTCTGGAAAGTAAATATCGCAAAGTAAAAGAATTTTTCACATGTTGTTAGTCTTTATCGGGATTTATTTGATTCTCACCCTAAGTGTCGGATGGTATGCTGCGCGATATGTTAAAAGTTCGAAGGATTTTGCATTGGCCGGTCGAAAAATGCCCGTTTATGTGGTTGCTTCCGGTTTGTTTGCTACCTGGTTTGGTTCTGAGACCATCATGGGTGCCTCCTCCGAGTTCCTACAACATGGCTTACTGGGTGTTATTGAAGATCCTTTTGGGGCAGCATTGTGTTTGTTTCTCATTGGTTGGTGGTATGCGCGGCCTTTATATAGGCTGAATCTTTTGACTTTTTCAGACTATTTTAACATACGGTATAGTCAACGAGTGGAACTCATTTCAGCGTTCTTCATGATTCCCTCTTATTTTTCCTGGATTGCAGCCCAATTGATAGCCTTGGCTGTTGTATTACAAGCCATTGCGGGTATTCCACTGCCATGGGGTGTATCCATTTGCGCTGCTATCGTTTTATTTTACACGTATGTGGGTGGTATGTGGTCGGTTTCCATTACCGATACCATTCAAACATTATTGATACTACTGGGATTGGTAGTATTGGCTTACACGCTTGTCCAGAAGATGGGAGGATGGCAAATCTTTTGGGACAGTGTACCCAGCGAATCTTTACAGCTCATTCCTCAGGAGCGAAATATCCATTCTTGGCTGATTTACCTTGGGGCATGGATCACCCTCGGTTGGGGATCCATCCCACAACAGGATGTTTTCCAACGGGTATTATCGGCCAAATCCGAACGCGTGGCTATTCAAGGTGCTTACCTTTCCTCTTTCGCCTATCTAACCATTGCCATGCTGCCTTTGATCATCGTGTGGTGCGGAGCACAACTTTATCCTACTCTTGTGCAGGGTGACTTACAACTCGCCATTCCACAAATTTTACTCCAACACGCCTCATTACCTATTCAGGTTTTATTCTTTGGGGCCCTCCTTTCAGCCATACTAAGTACATGCTCAGGTGCTATCCTGGCTCCTGCCACAGTCGTGGCAGAGAACATCATTAAACCTTTATTTGGTGAAGACATCCCCGATCGGATTTTATTAAAAACGATGCGTTACTCCGTTATTCTCATCACCTTGATCGCGGTCGGGATGTCGTTTATTAGTACCAATATCTACACACTCGTGGGTGAGGCCTCTGCGTTGAGCTTAGTGGCACTATTTGTACCTTTAACTGTTGGATTATACTGGAAGAGAGGGAACGCCCTTGGCGCTATCTTATCCATGTTTTTAGGCACGGGCGTTTGGGTATATATGAATTTTATCGCTCAAAGTGAGCTATCTTCTTTGTATGGATTAGGAGCTAGCGCCCTTGGTATGGTCCTTGGCATCGTTTACGATTCTAGAGACCGGGCAATGGATTGAGCCACATGCCACCCGCCGGTCCAAGCGGCTTGAAAATTGAATCCACCAGTAACCGCATCAATATTAAGCACCTCACCTGCAAAATATAGGGAAGGGTACTTTCTAGATTCGAAGGTATTGGGATCAATTTCGTTCAAGTCGACACCTCCCGCAGTAACAAACTCCTCCTTGAAAGTACTTTTTCCCGAAACTTGGAGGGGCATCTGAGTCAACATCATCAAAAGACGAGCTCGTTGTTTTTTACCAAACTCAGCATAATTTGTAAACGTAGGAATGTTCGCTTGGGACAAGATCCAAAGCCAAAATCGATTTGAAAATCCAAGTGGAGGAGTATTCGCGATGGTTTTTTTTGGATTTTGTGCGAGTTGGGCTTGCCACCACATTTCACATTCCTCTTTCCGACCACCGGTCCAATCCACTTCGATTTCTCCATGGTATTGAGTTTGATTCCAGGTTAAAGCTGCCCAAGCGGATAATTTTAATACGGCAGGTCCGGAAATACCCCAATGAGTGATCAGCATGGGGCCTTGCATGGTTTTGTTTACCTTAGGCCAAGATACCCGAGCCTGGGGAAAGCTGGTACCTGTTAAACTTCTTAATCCCTCGTCCTCAATATGGAATGTAAAAAGGGAGGGTACAGGATCGACCATTGATATATAACCCGATAAGACTTTCCACGTTTGTTGGTCTGAGCCCACGGTAATGACCAAATGAGTACATGCGAGTTCTCCCATCGAGGTAAATACGTTCCAACCCTTTGGCGATTTTTCAAAGTCGGTCACTCGTACTTTCGTAAAAACCTCAATTTGGTAAAGTTGAACCAACCGTTGAAACAAGTCCAATATGGTTTGGGAGGTATTGGAAACGGGAAAAACACGTCCATCTGCTTCTGTCTTGAGCGCAACACCGCGCTTTTGAAACCAATTTTTTGTCTCTTTGGAACCAAATCGACGAAAAGGATTCTCTAAAAAATCAAATCCTCTTGGATAAAATTGAGCTAATTGATGGGGATCCGTTTCTTGATTGGTAACATTGCAGCGCCCACCTCCCGAGACTTTTACTTTCTGCAAACCCGCCGGATTCTTTTCCAAAATACAAATACGGGCCGATGGCACTTTTTCAGCGAGTTGAATGGCCGTAAAATACCCAGCAGCCCCCCCTCCTACGATGATTACATCATGGATTAGGGACATATTTTTTTCGTAATTCCTCTCGTTTTTCACGGAGCAAATTTACTAATTTCTCATGTCCTTTCAAGGTTTTACCGTATTCAAAGGTTACTCGATAGGTTTCTTTCCCATCCGACCATTCGATCCATTCGGCGCCACCGTCTGCACAATCCGGACAACCCTGAACCGATTCATACTGGCGCCAAACTGCAGGATCAAATGAACTTCCCAAGCTACGCCAAAATGTTTGTTCAGTGGCCTCAAAAAATTCAGACCGAACAGGATTCGCCCCACCTCTTCCTGAAGAGGTATACACTTCAAATAGGGTTCGGTCCGCTTTCCAAGTGACCTCCTGTCGGCAAGGACCAATGCACATACCAAAGGAAGTCCCAGATTTAAAAACCCAGTCAGAGTTAAGTACGGGCGGTTCATTTAGGAGTTGGCAACTGGTGCCCATTGTCAACAAAAAAATGCCGAATAGCGGCAATTTTCTCCAAAATCCTTGTGTAAATTGCATTTTTTTAGTCATTTCTTATAAAGAGTCCAAACCTAATCAATTCGTTGGAATGTTATCGAACAGACAAATACAATTTATTGCTCAGACCCTTCAAATCTCGCCCCGATCGGTTGAAAAAACATTTGAATTATTTGATGAGGGAGCGACTCTTCCTTTTATCGCACGGTATAGAAAAGAGGCCACAGGAAGCTTGGATGAGGTTCAACTAGCTGAAATTAAAAAGTGGATTGAAAAATGCCAAGAAGCGGATAAAAGACGGATTTCTATGCTTGAATCCATAGAGGAACAAGGCAAATTAACTCCTGAACTAAAGAAAAAATTTGAGGACGCTATGTGGCTCCAAGAATTAGAGGACTTGTATTTACCCTACAAACAAAAACGTAAAACGCGGGCAACCGTGGCGATTGAAAAAGGGTTGGAACCCCTAGCCCAAGTGATCTGGGAACAAAAAGGAACATCGATCGACAAACTTGTGACTCCATTTTTACACGAGGGAGTTCCCACCATAGACGAAGCCCTAGCAGGTGTTCGGGACATCATGGCGGAGTGGGTCAGCGAAAAAATCGAAAGTCGTCAACTCCTGAGAAAACAGTACACACGAGAAGCTGTCATTCAATCCCAAGTAAAAAAAGGAAAAGAAACAGAAGGGGAAAAATACCGAGACTACTTTTCATTTTCACAAGAGCTTTCCAAAATTCCATCGCATCGTTTACTTGCCATTCGGCGTGGAGAAGAGGATGGTATATTGAAAGTTACCCTGTTGATTGATGAAGAACGAGCTTGTTTGGATTTGCAGAGGCAGTATTCAAAAGGATATGGGGACCTGAAAGATCAAGTTGTTATGGCCATTCAAGACTCGGTCAAACGTCTTTTAAAACCTTCACTTGACACCGAGTTCCAGAATTCAGCGAAGGAAAAAGCCGACTTAGAGGCGATTCGAATTTTCGCCCAAAATTTAAGACAATTATTATTGGCTGCGCCTCTTGGTCAAAAGAGGATACTGGCCATCGATCCTGGATTTAGAACAGGTTGCAAGACTGTGGTCCTAAATGCGCAAGGAGATCTACTCGATCATACGGTGATCTATCCGTTAGACAAACCAATTGAGGCGGAGAAAACAGTTACTCATTGGATTGAGCAATATCAACTTGAGGCGGTTGCTATCGGAAACGGGACCGCCAGTCGAGAAACAGAACAATTTATCAAACGATTGATCGGACAAACAAGAATTCAACATGCGAGCCAAGTGTTTGTGGTGAGTGAGCAAGGGGCTTCGATTTACTCAGCCTCGGATGTAGCACGGGAGGAATTTCCGAACCACGATGTTACGGTTCGCGGTGCGATATCGATTGGAAGGCGCTTAAAAGACCCATTGGCAGAATTGGTAAAAATTGACCCAAAATCAATTGGCGTTGGACAGTACCAACACGATGTCAATCCGAAGCAATTAAAAGAATCATTGGACGAGGTGGTTATTTCATGTGTCAACCAAGTCGGAGTAGAATTGAATACCGCCAGTAAACATTTATTGAGCTATGTAGCGGGTTTGGGTCCAGCTTTGGCACAAAATATTGTCCGGTATCGCTCAGAAAACGGTCCATTTTCCTCCCGCAAAGACTTAAAAAAAGTACCTAGGTTAGGAGAAAAAGCATTTGAACAAGCCGCTGGATTTTTACGTATCCGTGGGGGTAAACATCCGTTGGATAACACGGGTGTTCATCCAGAACGGTATGGTTTAGTTGAAAAAATGGCAAAAGATGTAGGGCATTCCGTTAGCGACCTTATGTCAAAGCCCGAACTACGCCAACGCATTGACCTAAAAAAATACTGTTCCGAGGAGGTGGGTTTACCTACGCTACAAGACATCTTGAAGGAGTTGGAAAAGCCAGGCCGAGATCCAAGAGAAACCCTGCAAGCCTTCTCTTTTGCCGACATACACAAATTAGAGGATCTAAAAATTGGCATGGTGGTTCCGGGGATCGTTACCAACATCACAGCGTTTGGTTGCTTTGTCGACATTGGAGTTCATCAAGACGGCTTAGTCCATGTATCCCAAATGGCAGACCGTTTCATTAAAGATCCCAATGAGGTAGTACGGGTACACCAACAAGTGAAAGTAAAGGTGGTGGAAGTTGATATCCCAAGAAAACGAATTGCACTAAGCCTTCGTTTAAACGCTTAATTACTTGCCACAACAATAAAATATTATTTGGCAAAATTGAAATATTCCATTTTAAATTAAATCCAAAATACTATCTATTCTCGATATTATTCTAATTTATAAAAATTCCTTACCTAATCTCGATATTAAATTCGGAATCAAGTTAGATTCCGAATTTTTTTTTGAATTTGAAAAAAAATAGATTTGCTCATTAAACTTCATCAATCGTGGAATCCATAAGTGTATTTGATATCATCAAAATTGGCATTGGGCCATCCTCTTCTCATACGATGGGGCCTTGGCTGGCAGCAGCTGATTACATGACAAAATCTCCTTTTCCCCAACGCATCAAAATCCATTTGTATGGCTCTTTAGCAAAAACAGGAGTGGGACATGGGACCGACATAGCCTCCTTAATGGGGTTGGCAGGTTATGATTACACCCAGGTCGATCCAGAACAAATTCCGGGTATCATTGAAAAGATAAAGAAAGAAAATCGAATTGATTTTCATTCCTCGACTCAATCGATACCTTTTTATTGGTCAGAGGATCTTATTTTTCATAAACAAGAAACATTACCTTTTCATCCAAACGGAATGGTTATAGAGACCTTGGAAAATGGGGTGGTGGTATTCAGTCAAGATTATTATTCATTAGGAGGTGGGTTTATTTCCATAGGAACTTCAGGAGTGGCCACCGAACCTAGAAAACCCTCACCGTATCCTTGCCATCAGGCGGAAGCTCTATTGCGTTATACCCAAGAATTAGGATGTTCAATTCCCGAGTTGGTTCGTATCAATGAAGAAACCTGGGCGAGCTCTGCTGAAATAGATCAAAAATTAAACCAGATTTGGGAAGAAATAAATGCATGTATTTACCGGGGTGTTCATCGGGAAGGAATTTTACCGGGAGGACTACAAGTAAAAAGGAGGGCTGCGGATCTAAACAAGAAATTACTGCTTCAATCAAAGTATACAGATGTTCAAAGTTGGATTCTGGCTATTCAGTCCACCCAACCCTCTTTTGAGAGAATTAATAAATGGATTTCTTGTTTTGCCTTGGCTGTAAATGAGGAAAATGCAGCCTTTGGACGCATCATAACCGCTCCAACGAATGGCGCATCTGGTGTCATCCCGGCCGTTTTAATGTATGCCCAGTGTTTTCTGCCTAAGATTTCCCAAAAACACATCCATGATTTCTTATTAACAGCAGGAGAAATTGGCACACTTTTTAAAAAAAATGCGACCATATCGGCGGCTATGGGCGGCTGTCAAGCCGAAGTTGGGGTTTCTGCTTCGATGGCCGCGGGAGGATTAACGGCCCTCTTGGGTGGTACCAACGGCCAAATTCTACAAGCGGCCGAAATTGCCATGGAACACCATTTGGGCCTAACTTGCGATCCCGTGGGTGGATTGGTGCAAATACCGTGTATCGAACGAAACTCCATGGGAGCTATGAAAGCCATCACAGCGGCCTATATCGCCTTGGAGAGCAATCCGGAGGACGCACGCGTCACTTTAGATGATGTGATCAAAAGCATGTGGGAAACTTCTCTGGATATGCATCAAAAATACAAAGAAACATCGGAAGGTGGTCTGGCGACCACGATTTCGGTGGGACTCGCAGAATGTTGATTCGTCTGCTTGGTTGACCTAGAAAATTGGCTAACTTGCACCAACTCTATTTGACATCTAAAACTATTTTATGGAAGAAAAATCGACTTTTAAACAAACTTTGGGTTTGTTGGACGGCACCTTATTGGTGATTGGATCCATGATTGGCTCCGGAATATTCATTGTTAGCGCCGATATTACGCGAAACGTCGGAGGAGCCGGCTGGTTGATGGTTGTCTGGTTAATCACTGGATTTATGACTATATCGGCTGCCGTTAGCTATGGGGAACTTTCCGGCATGTACCCAAAAGCAGGAGGCCAATACGTGTATCTTAAAGAAGCCTACAATCCATTGGTGGCTTTTCTATACGGCTGGAGTTTCTTTTCCGTTATCCAAACCGCCACCATCGCAGCGGTGGCCATTGCATTCAGTAAATTTACGGCTTATTTATGGGCATCGGTTGGGGAGGATGTCATCATTTTATCTGTTGGCAACTGGACAATCTCGGCCGCTCAGGTTTTAGGAATTGCGATTATCGTATTGCTTACTTATGTCAATACCCGTGGAGTAGAAGAGGGAAAAATGATTCAACGTGTTTTTACGGCAACTAAACTCATCAGTTTATTTGGCTTAATTCTGGCGGGATTCTGGGCCTTGGACACGAACGTGTGGTCGGCGAACTGGAATGAATCGGCTTGGACTATCGGAAAACCGAGTCCCGACGGTTCTTTGGATTGGAACGTACTCGCATACCCTAGTCTAGGTGCTATTTTAGGCGCCATTGCAGCCTCCATGGTCGGTTCTGTTTTTAGTTCGGATGCCTGGAATAACGTAACATTTATTGCTGGCGAGATGAAAAATCCGCAACGAAATATTGGATTGAGTCTTTTTTTGGGTACGCTAACGGTGACTCTTATTTATGTGGGAGCCAATTTAATGTATACGGGTGTTTTACCTATGTCGGAAATCGCGTATGCCAAAAATGATCGGGTGGCGGTGGCTGCTTCGCAGGTCATTTTTGGAGAGATCGGTACCGTATTAATTGCCCTGATGATTATGGTATCTACCTTTGGTTGCAATAATGGTTTAATTTTATCCGGAGCTCGGGTTTATTACACCATGGCGCAAGATGGTTTATTTTTCAAACAAGCCAAGCAACTCAATCCTAAATCGGTTCCAGCCTGGGCACTGTGGGCTCAATGTGTAGTGGCCTCGCTTTTATGTTTAAGCGGACAGTATGGGAATTTATTGGACATGGTTTCGTTCGTGGTGGTTTTGTTTTATGTCTTAACTATCGTTGGTATATTCTTACTGCGTCGGAAAGCTCCCAATCATCCAAGACCCTACAAAGCATTCGGTTATCCCCTCATACCCTTGATTTACATTGTTATGGGCATTAGTTTCTGCTTATTGCTTTTGGTATACAAACCTGCCTATACTTGGCCTGGATTCATCATTGTGGGCGTTGGAGTTCCGTTGTATTTCTGGGCAAAGAAATCAATCATTTCTTAACTTCTCCGACCCAAAAAAAGGGAGTCTTGTTTGCCAAGACTCCCTTTTTATATTTTACTAATCTAAATTATTTGACAATTAGTGATCCTTGCATCAGGGTGTAATGGCCAGGGAAAGTACATACAAACGTGTAAGTCCCTTTTTTTGCTGGCGCTTCAAAGAAAATAGTCTCTGTTTTCTCAGGCTCAATCAAACCCGTGTGAAAAAGTACTTCAGGTAGATCTGGCACGTAAGCGCGAGTGGCTCCATCAAGGCCTAATTCAAAAGCCGCCTGCCCTACTTTATCAACCGACCCAGGCTTAACGATCAATAGATTATGCAACATATCGTCGTTATTATTGAAAATAAGTTGAACCTTGCTTCCTGCTTTAACTTGCAATTTGCTTACATTAAACTTTAAGCCTGGTTTGGTACCAATGACCATTCGAATATCCGCTTGGCCATTCCAAGATTCTGGCATTTGATTCAAACGTTTCGCCGATTGAATATTGGTTACCGGGGCACCTGCCATCATGTGATGGCTATGCTCATCTTCTTTCTTCTTAACCCCATATTGGGAGAGATCAAGTCCAGGCTTGGCATCATTGATGACATTTAGCGTAAAATATCCAACCGGATGAAGTATCCCCCAACCTTTATCGTTTTCTAGTCCTTCCACCTTGATTTCATAGATATCACCTAATCGAAGCGAATCTAAAGCCAGGTGAATTTGTTTCCGATCCTTAGATAATTTTATTCCCTGAACCGACAAAGATTTTTGATCAATGATCGGACTCCCGTAATAATGGTGGTATTTATAATTAAACCGATTGATGGAATAAGACGTGGCATCCAAGGCAGAAGTTTCGGTTACTGGTTCGGTCAAATTAAGGACAAATCCATCCGCAACTGACTCAATGGAATGAATCTCAAATGGAATTTTTCCTGTATAGACCATTCGTTGAAGTCCAAACATATCTTTACCAGTCGAGGCCCAACCTCGGCTTGTTTGTCCAACAAACATGGAACCATCCAGTCCCCACCGCATTCGTAAAATACCCGATTGGAAACCTTCTCTAAAATTGAATACGGCACCTTGGTACACTCCTTTCACTTTTTCAAGTTGCATGCGCATAACCTTGGAGTGGCCCTGATCCCCCACAAAGAATTGACCCGCAAATGGGCCGAAAACACCGGTGGTATCTTCAATTAAATCGGAAGTAGAAATACCCATAATGGTATGTGGGAACCAAACAGCGGGAGCTTTAAGTCCAGGAACTCGTTTAGCAACTTCATATAAAGTTTCACCCGTATCGGGAATATCCTCTGGTTTTAACTTGACAGGGGATCCTGCTTCATTTGACCACCGAAGTCCATTTGGATTTCCTGCAAAATCGCCTTTTTCCAAATGAGTCACCCGGCCAGATCCGACCCAATCTCCCTGGTTTTCGGCATAGAAGATATCTCCTGCCCGATTGACCCCATATCCGGCGGGTGATCGTAATCCCGTCGCAAATGGCACTAATTGCCCTTGGGTATTCATTTTTAGCATCCAACCACGCCATTTAGACAAACTAGCTCCTTTGCCAACCCAGTCCAAATTGAGTGTAAACAATAGCTCTCCGTTCGGTAAAGGTACAGGCCCATAGGAGTACTGGTGATAATTCCCGGAGAGCGGCCATTTTGCTACACTCTGGTAGGAATCTGCCTTACCATCCTGATTAACATCCTCCAAAATAGTGACTTCACCCCGTTGGGTCGCCCAAATTTTATTTTGCCAATAAGCTAGGCCTAGTGGTTCATGCAGACCTTTCGCAAATAGTTTGAAAGTTGGCCTTGTATTCTGAGCCATGTAAGGGTTGTGGATCATCCAAACATCCCCCTTACGAGTTGAGGCGGCTAAACGTCCATCGGGCAATACAGCCAAGCCACCTACCTCCAAATCAATTCCGGCTGGAATGGGTAGGGTAACAAGGGGATAATAATCGTCTTCCGTAGGCACTTGGGCAACAGCTTGGTACCCGAGAAGCAAAGAGACGAATAAAGGATAATATTTTTTCATGTTTACCATACGATCAAATAAGATTGTGGAAGAACTGAACGACTGATTAAATTGGTCATTTCACCTAGTTTCTCTAAGGACATCGTCATTTTTCCTTGTGGAAAGATGAATCGGTTATTGACCCGATAAAAAATCTCTTTTTTCTCCCAGAATTTCTTGGATTTTATTTCAAATACATCGATTTCTCGGGCGCGGTCGATCACATGATACACCAGTGGATCCGCTTCAACAAGCACTTGTAATCCCTCTTTTTGACTACGCCAACTCATTTTAGCTGATTTTCCTAGAACCTCATACGAAAGAGTGGGAATGTCTTGATCATTTAAGGTGTAACCCTTAAACACCAACTCTCGCTCTGTATCTAGGCTATCGACTACCTTTTTTGAGGGAATGAAAGACGGTATTCCTGAACCCACTCGAATAACACCATTGGGGGCCATTAATTGAGGTTCACCTCGTTCATGCCACATCTCTGTAACATCCAAAAAGGAGCCCTTCCAAAGAAAAAGTGGAGCACCTTGTGCCAAGTCCATGGCTACAGAACGACCGCCCGGAAGACCAATCGAAAAAGCTGTCGTTACTTTCTTGTCTTGAAACATCATGAATCCGCGAATCAACTCCGCCTGATTCTGCCCAACTTCTACATTTACCTGACCTATTGGATCAGGAAAGTTCAATGAATTAGATTCATGAAGTGCATAGGGCCGGAAGGTAGTTCCACCGACAAATAGACCCAAACCGGGAGACCACCAAATTTTTTGGTATTTGTACTGAAAGCGATAGGTCCCCGGCTTTAATCGGATCGTACCCGAAGACGGTACACGGTATATATACTCACCTGACCCCACGAGAGGCTTCCCGGAGATGGAAAACTCCCCTACTCCTTGGTAATCAAGCGTAAACGTATAGTCATCTTCTTTATCAACCACCAAATCACCTTGGTAAGTAAGGATAAAGTGTTTAAAATCGGTTGGAATTTGACTTGTCAGGGTGGCAGATGTCCCTTGATTCATTTTTCCTTCTTGGAGTTCAAATGTTTTTTCCCAACCTTCTGTACCCTGCATGGAATAAGAAAGATTAGCCAAACGGATAGGTCGATCCGAACCAAAAGCTAGGTATTTAAAATGCCGAAAAGCAGAAATTCCTTGAGTTGCCTCCATCACAAAACCGCCGGTAGTTCGTGTTTCTGGCTGCACAAACAGCTGCTGTTGAATGATTCGTCCGTTCAAACGCAGTTCCTCAATTTTAGCGGGTTTTTGTCCCACAGCTCCTGAAAAAACAATCTCCACTGTCTGCCATAATCCAGAGGATAACCCAGCATTCTCCAAAGGTTGACTATTGCCTACTGAGCCCGAGATACCCAGATCGAGTGAGCGAAACCGAACCGGGTATTTATTTTGAATCCAAAACGTGAGTTCAGAACTGGTGGAAACATTAAATTCAAAGGAAACTTTCAAATCATTGGCCTTCTCGGCCATTTCCATGCGGGTCCCAGGGGTTGATAAAAAAAAGCCTGTTTCCCCAGGTTTCGTGAGCAATAGGGCACCTGAGTGGGGATGAAAAACGATGTCTTGGCACGCTTGGGGAAGACCTTCCTTCACTTCCCAACTTTGAGCAACCGTTTGACCATACGTTAAACCAATAGCCAACCACCCTAGTAGTAGTTTTTTCATGTGTATTCATTAGGTTATCAGACAAATTTAAGATTTTCCATTGTCTTTATCTTCATAAAAGAACAAGAAACTTATTCGCGTTTTAGTACTTTTGCAAGAAGTAAAAGTCAAAAAGAATTTATGCAAAAACCAACCTTACTGATATTGGCTGCTGGTATGGGAAGTCGATACGGTGGAATCAAACAACTCGATGCCTTTGGCCCAAATGGTGAAACTATCATAGATTATTCCTTATTTGATGCCATTCGAGGAGGATTCGGTAAAGTCGTCTTCATTATTCGAGAGGAATTGAAAGAAGATTTTCAGCGTATTTTTGGACCTAAATTGGAAGGAAAGATTGACTACGATTTCGCTATCCAGGGTGTTCAAAGCTATGTTCCCGCGGATCTAGGAACCATTACGCGTACCAAGCCTTGGGGTACTGGCCATGCTGTCTTGTGTGCTTGGGAACAAACCAAAACAGCATTTGCAGTAATCAATGCGGATGATTTTTACGGAGCTGCAGCCTTTCAAACTATGGCTGATTTCCTCTCTGCCCAAACTTCTCCCACAGAACACGCAATGGTGGGTTACCTTCTCAAAAACACCCTTTCCGAAAATGGCTCAGTTTCTCGCGGCGTTTGTGTTCCCAACGAAACAGGACACTTGGTTTCTGTGACGGAGCGGACCGAAATTATTCAGGAGGAATCTGGAGATATTGTATTTATCGATGGTGGAAATAAACACGCACTTTCCCCTGATACGGTGGTTTCCATGAACTTTTGGGGTTTTCAAGCGGGGGTCTTTCCTGCAATCCAAGCCATGTTTGAAACCTATGCCAGAAAAAATGTAGATTCTCCTAAAGCCGAATTTTACATACCCACCGTCATGACGCAACTCATTGAATCAAATGAGGGCTCCTGCCGGGTTTTTGAAAGTGACTCTGACTGGTTTGGGGTAACTTATCCTGAGGATAAACCTACAGTACAAAAATCCATTCAAAATCTTGTTAGCTCTGGTGCTTACCCGGTTACTTTATGGAGTTAAAAAAATGAAGGGGATCAAAACACCAGGTTGACGGTCCCCTTCTTTTTTTATTTTTTGGATTGAATGCTGGCGATTACTTTAAACTGAGCCTCCATCTGTTTTCGAGTCACGACAAATGGCCCTTTCCCTTGAATAGCTTGGGACAAGGAAGTAAATAAACTTCCCCAATCTCCCCGACGAGTCTCCACACAAATCCGTCCCTCCTCGGTGAAACAATACCCATTTTGGTCCGCAGGTTCATACCCGTAACGTGCTTCTGTGGGCAAAACTCCCGCTTTCAAGTGATCTTCTTGAACATCAATACCGTATTTCAGAAAAGACCCGTTAGTTCCATAAATTACATACCGTGGGAGGGGTTCTTTTGCCAATAAACTACTATGTAATAAAACAGAGGGGCCGTTGGAATAGCTGGCCAATATATCAAAGGCATCGTCAATTGTGGTCCCCATTCGTTCTTGATAGGTTCGACCCACCACCCGTTCGGGCTCTCCAAATAAATCAATCATTTGATCGATAATGTGGGCACCCAGATCGTACAAAATACCATTGGCCGACCGTTCCTCCTCCTTCCATTTTTTAGGATTCAGCTCGGGTTTAAATCGATCATATCGAACTTCGACTCGAACAATTTTTCCTAGTTTACCAGATTGGATGATATCTTTAACTGTTAAAAAATCACTGTCAAAACGACGATTCTGAAAAACAGCTAACACTTTTTGTTGCCTTTCGGCTTCATCATAGAGGGTCTGAATTTCCTCTAAACTCCCCGCCATTGGCTTATCTACCAACACGTGTTTACCCGCCTGCAAGCATGACAGGGTTAAGGCATAGTGTGTATCATTGGGAGAACAAATAGCCACTAAGTCCACCTGATCGTCCAACCATGCTTCTTCAACCTTTGAAGACGTTGGAATGCCCTGATAGTCAGGAATGGCTTCAGTGGATTGACTGGTCAAGATTTTGACCAGATTAAAATCGGGGTGATTTTGGAAGAATGGTCCTTGAAGGTACCTTCCTGAAAGCCCAAAGCCAATCATGGCAACACGAATTGGTTTTTCCATAGGTATCATGATTGAAATGCAGGAATTCCTGTAATGTCAGCCCCTAAAATGAGCAAATGAATGTCGTGTGTTCCTTCATAGGTGATGACTGACTCCAAATTGGCCATGTGGCGCATGATGGGGTAATCCCCCACAATCCCATTTCCACCCAATATTTGGCGAGCTTCTCTTGCGATGGTGAGCGCCATATCCACGTTGTTTCGTTTAGCCATGGAAATCTGGGCCGTTGTGGCTTTCCCCGAGTTCATTAATTGGGCCAATTGAAATGCGAGGAGTTGGGCTTTGGTAATTTCTGTCAGCATTTCGGCTAATTTCTTCTGAATCAGTTGAAAACCCGCGATGGGTTTTCCAAATTGAATTCGAGAGGCCGCATACTTTCGTGCTGTCTCGTAGCAATCCATGGCGGCCCCAATGGCTCCCCAGGCAATACCATACCGAGCTTTGTCTAGGCACTGAAGTGGGTACCGTAGACCGTTGGTCAATGGTAGTAGATTTTCTTTAGGAACCCGTACATCCGAAAAAACCAGCTCACCGGTTGCACTTGCTCGGAGCGACCATTTGTTGTGAATTTCGGGAGCTGTAAAGCCTTCCATACCGCGTTCCAAGATCAGGCCTCGAATCCGCTGATCAGGGCCTTTGGCCCAAACAATGGCAACATCGGCCAATGGGGCATTAGAAATCCACATTTTGGCGCCATTCAACCGAAGAAAATCACCCTCGTCGGTAAAAGAAGTCACCATACCTCCAGGATTGGATCCATGATCCGGCTCGGTCAATCCAAAACAACCGATCCACTCTCCGGAAGCAAGTTTGGGTAAGTATTTCCGCTTTTGTTCTTCACTGCCAAAGGCTTCGATTGGAAACATTACCAAAGAACTTTGGACTGATACCGCGGAGCGTAAACCCGAGTCACCCCGTTCAATTTCTTGCATCATCAATCCATACGCCAGGTAGTCGAGCCCCTGTCCACCATATTCAGGTGAAACAGTGGGTCCCAAGACACCTAATTCCCCGAGTAAGGGCATTAAATGAATAGGAAAAATACAGCGCTGAGCGGCTTCTTCGATAATAGGAGACACCTCTTTTTTGACAAAATTTCGGACCGATTCACGGATCAATCGATCTTCCTCACGAAAAAGTGAGTCAATATTGTAAAAATCTGGAGACTCAAAAGTATCAATTTGGGCAGATGGAGTGAAATCGTGCATCATTCGAAAGGAAGCATTTGTTGATGTTGTAAAATATCGTCCAAATTCTCACGACGGCGAATCAAATAATCTTGCTGATTAACCACCAAAACCTCGGCAGGCCGCACCCGAGAATTGTATTGGGAGGACATTGAAAAACCATAGGCACCGGCATTTAAAATACCTAAAATATCGCCCTGGGAAACGGAAGGTAATTCTCTGTCTTTACCAAATGTATCCGTTTCACAGATATAGCCGACGACATCATAGAGTCCTTTCCCACGAGCAAAGGTAGGATTGGAAATATTAACAATTTCATGATAAGCATCATACATCATTGGACGGATGAGGTGGTTTAGACCTGAGTCGACGTGCACAAATGTTTTGTTAGGATTTTCCTTAACTACATTGGCAGTCACGGCTAAAATACCTGATTCTGACACCAAAAATTTGCCGGGTTCAAACCAAAGCTCTATATCTCGACCTATTTTTTCTTGAAACGCTTTGAAAACGGTTACCACTTCCTGGCCCAACGCTTGCATATCGGTCACATGATCATTCGCTGAGTAAGCCACTTTAAATCCACTACCCAAATCGATAAATTGAATGTCCGGAAAAAAAGTAAAAGCCAAATCAAACAATTTTTCGGCTGCTTCGATGATTACGCGGGCATTTTTAAAATCAGAACCTGTATGTTGATGAAGTCCAACGATTTGAATACCAAATTGTTGAGCGATCATGGCTACTTGCTCCATTTGCAAAATGGAGATACCAAATTTAGAGTCGGCATGGCCTGTGGAAATCTTCAGATTACCTCCCGCCATAATCAAGGGATTCACCCGAATGGAAACGGGAAGCGTATCGCCGTATTTTTCTCCTACATACTCAAGTAAGGGAATGGAATCAAGGTTCAATCGTAACCCCAATTGCACGGCAGCATCGATCTCAGCAAACGATACACCACTGGGCGTATACTGAATTTGAGAAGGTAAAAATCCAGCTTTTAGAGCGATATGGGCTTCTTCGATCGATACAACATCGACATCGACCCCGAGCATGCGCATCCACTGCAAAACGGCAATGTTGGTCAAAGCTTTGGCTGCGTATTTGATCTTGATGTCCAAACCTGAAAACGCTTGGCGCATCACCTCGACCTGATCCGCCATTTTTTGCCCATCATATAGATATAAGGGACTCCCATATTTTTGAACAAGTTCAATAACGGAAAGGCCTTGAATATGATAAATACCGTCTGTAAGTTGCATGTTTTACGTAAATCGTCTATTAAGTTTTTGCAAAGATACAGATTGTCAGAAAGTGCTGCCGCAATTTATGTTAACTTTGAGCGATAAACTTTGACAGATTCACATGAAAAAAATTGTCGCACTCATTCTAGCTCTCGCAGCCTTACCTGCTTGGGCACAAATTAAGGCCGGACCCATGTTGGGGTATTCCGAAATGAAAGAAGTATTGCTTTGGGTACAAACCGAAAAAGCACAACCTGTTAAATTTGTTTACTGGGATAAAGAAAATCCGGCGACCAAATTAACCACCGAGGAAGTTATTTCATCTTCTACCACCGACTACACCGTCAAATTAATTGCCAATCAGGTTCAGCCTGGCAAAAAATATCAATACGAAGTTCATTTGGGTGGAAAAAAAGTAAACGTTTCCTATCCACTTGAATTTCAGACCCAAACCTTGTGGCAATACCGCACAGACCCGCCCGCATTCAAATTTGCCGTAGGGAGCTGTGTGTACACCAACGAACCTGCCGTAGATCGTCCGGGACAAGGCTATGGCAAAGGAATGGGTATATTCTCTAAAATTTATGATCAAAAACCTCAGTTTATGGTTTGGGGCGGAGATAACGTTTATTTCCGAGAAGTAGATTGGAATACCAAAACGGGTATGTACCATCGATATGCTGAATTTAAAAAACAACCTGAACTACAACCGTTGTTTGGAAGCGTTCATCATTACGCTATTTGGGATGACCACGACTATGGCCCAAATGATACCGATCGCTCGTTTTGGGGGAAACGTTGGGCTTTGGAGGTCTTTAAGAACCATTGGGGAAATCCAAATTATATCTTCGAGAATGAGGCTGTAACAGGAACTTTCTTTTGGGAGGATTGCCAGTTTTTCCTCATGGATGACCGTTGGTTCCGTGCACCCAATGGATTTAAAGATCACAATAAAGAGTATTGGGGTGAAAAACAACTTCAATGGTTGATTGATGCGCTTAAAACTTCGTCTGCACCCTTCAAATTTGTAGTTAATGGAGGGCAAGTGGTAAATCCAGTCGGTGAATTCGAAAACTATTCAGCCCATGCGGGTGAACGTGCCAAGTTCTTGGCTGAATTGCAACGCCATAATATCCCTGGGGTTATCTTTATTTCGGGGGATCGCCACCATACCAATCTCCAAAAATTGGAAAGACCGGGTACCTATCCTTTGTATGATTTGACAGTTTCTCCTCTCACTTCGGGAGCCGGAAAACCAACCGATAAAGAATTGGCTGGGGCACCAATCGTTCCAGGCACCCAAGTAAACGAGATGCAAAATTTTGGGATATTGGAAGTTTCAGGGAAAAGAACCGAGCGTATGTTGAAAATTCAGGTTTTTGATAAAGAGGGTCAACCCAAATGGGATTACACCATCCAAGCCAAAGATCTCCGCTAATTCCTTCAGAAGAGCCGTCTAATTCAAGGACGGCTCTTTTTTTTCAAAGTAAGCAGCCAGATAACTAACGATGATCAATTGCCATGCATGGTAGATCATGAGGGGAAACAAGACCAGTCCTACCACCTGGCCAGGAAATAAAAGGGGTAGAAAAACCGATCCATGAACCAACGATTTCTTGGATCCACAAAACATCCAGGTGATTTCATCCGCAGCAGAAAACCATGAAAACCAACGATTTAGCCCAAAAATAAAGGTGAGGAAAAAAATAAAAATACACAAAGTAAGAAATGCTACGTACAATAGATCCTTGGACGACACATCGGTCCAAATGGACGAAGTAAATGTTTCTGCAAAACTAAGATAAACGATGATCCAAATGGTGGTTTTGTCCATCCAAGCTAAGTTTTTCGCTCGTTTTTGAACCCAACCTGCGCCCCAAGGCTGCAGTAGGATTCCCAACAACGTGGGTAAAATAACTTCGAGAAAAAGTCCCCAGTACATGGTACCTAGGGTTTCACTTTGAATTCCTCCTGAAATCCAGAGCGGGGTAATCAATACACCTATCAATCCTGATAAAGTGGCATTGAACAAAGCACCTGGTACGTTTCCGCGGGCCATACCTACCATAACCACCGAGGAAGAAACCGTAGAGGGTAAGGCCGCCAAAAACCAAAATCCTTTCCACCAAATTTCTCGTTCCCCATCCAAAAAATAGGGCTTAATCATCCATATCAGCACTGGAAAAGCCAAAAATGTGGTCAACTGTATGGCCAGATGCAAGGGCCAACGACTTATATTCGAGATTAATGTAGCTTTCGGGATTTTCAAGCCATAGAAGAAAAAAATACACCAAATTCCGATTTGACTGATTTGAGGCAAAAAATAGGTAGAATGACTGGCTTGAGGAAAAACATAGGCAATTGCCATCATACAAAATAAACCTGTAACAAAAGGGTCCGGCAAAAATTTAGCGATCGTTTTCAAACTTTTTTATTTGGAGTATAGTATATCTAACAAAAATAAGACATCCAATGAAAAACTGGCTCATCGTTTTGGCATTTATCACCTTAGGGTCGTGTGGATCTCAAGCACAGAAGAAAAAAGAAAATTGCGACCTAGTGAAAATCTCCAAGTCGGAGGCGGAATGGAAAAAACAGTTGACCCCAATGCAGTTTTATGTAGCTCGAAAAGCCGGGACAGAAAGGGCATTTACCGGAATTTATTGGGATAATCACGATAAAGGGACCTACCGGTGTATTGGCTGTGGACTCGATTTATTTTCATCCGAAACTAAATTTGAATCAGGTACTGGCTGGCCAAGTTTTTTTCAACCCGTTAATAACTGCAACGTCCTCGTCGAAAAAGATTACTCTTTGGGAATGGTACGTGACGAAGTTAAATGTGCTCGTTGTGACGCCCACTTGGGTCATGTATTCAATGATGGTCCAAAACCCACGGGTTTACGATATTGCCTAAATTCGGCGAGTTTATCCTTTGCCAAAAAGCCTTAATGCATTGGGAGAAATCATTTTGACTCTTACCTTTGCAGTCCTTACTATTTTGTCTTTATGAGTGCATCCAAAGAATTTTTATACGAGTACCTGAATAATGCTTCTCCTACGGGATTCGAATCTTCAGGTCAAAAAATATGGTTAAAATACCTGACACCTTATGTGGATGAGGTAATCACGGATGTGTATGGCACTGCAGTAGGTGTTGTCAATCCCGGCCAACCCTATAAAGTTGTGATCGAAGCTCATTCCGATGAGATTTCTTGGTTTGTGAATTACATCAGTGATTCTGGATATCTTTATGTTTGTCGAAACGGGGGCTCCGATCACCAGATTGCCCCCTCGATGCGGGTGAATCTCCATACGCCCAAAGGTGTAGTAAAAGGTATTTTTGGTTGGCCAGCCATCCATGTCCGCGAGGCTGGTAAAGAGGAAGCTCCTAGCTTAAAAAATATATTCATTGATGTAGGTGCTTCCTCTAAAGAGGAAGTTGAAGCAATGGGAATTCATGTAGGTACGGTGGCCACCTTCGATGCCGATTTCATGGAACTAAACCAAAAGTTCTACACAGGTCGGGCATTGGACAATCGCATGGGCGGATTTATCATAGCGGAAGTAGCTCGCCGGATCAAAGAAAAAGGTGTTCAACTACCGTACACATTATACATCGTGAATGCGGTACAAGAGGAAATTGGATTGCGCGGGGCCGAAATGATCAGCCGGCGTCTCAAACCCAATGTGGCTATTTGTTGTGATGTTACCCACGATACCCAGTCGCCGATGTATGACCGCAAAAAAGATGGCGATTTGGCCTGTGGCAAAGGACCTGTTCTGACCTTTGGCCCCGCTGTACAAAACAATGTTTTGCAATTCTTGCGAGATGTTGCGAAAGAAAACAATATTCCCGTACAGCTAGCCGCAGTGAGTCGCTCGACAGGTACCGACACCGATGCATTTGCGTATTCCGGGGAGGGGGTGGCCTCTGCGCTCATTTCTTTACCTTTAAAATACATGCATACCACGGTAGAAACCTGCGATCAACAGGATGTTGAGAAGTGCATTGACTTATATGAAGCCTTTCTTTTGGCCTTACCTGCTGAAAAGACATTCAGCTATTTTGAATAAATACTTGTCGGGACTGGAACTTTACGCCAGTCCCTTTGGTTTCTACTAAACTTGGGGATGACCGGTTTTGACGGCGTGAAGTCATCGCGAGTATAAGCATGTACGGAGTTGGTGGAAGGTCTCCGTTCAAAAAATCTACCGAACAATAACTGGCAATACTTCGTATGCCATGGCTGCCTAATTTCGGAGTAAATTAAGCATTAGCCACGTTTCTCCCCGGCTATTCTCGGCTGCTGGGGGCCTAGGAGCGTCGAACCGTCCGAGACTTCCCAGAACGGGCTTCTGATTCTCGGGACAGTATTTCAGAAGATACGGAATAAGCTAGGTACGCCGAACGGCTTCTTGTTCCCGACAACCAAGATCGGCTAAACATGTAGAAGGCTCGACGGGGGCCATGTTCGGACCAGGGTTCGACTCCCTGCATCTCCACAAAAAAACCTGACTGATTATCAAGTAATTAGTCAGGTTTTTGGCTTTTAAAACCGCGAAATTGGCGTTTGTGACAAATTTGTGACAGAATTTGTGACAAAATCATGAAAAAAAGTGTGACAAAATTTACCCTGGAACTATTGGTTGACATAATTTAGGAGACTCCTATTCTAATGAGGATGAAACCTGCTAATCTAGTTTCTCCACCCGAAACCAATCCACCTTCATGTACCCTGCATCATTGGTTTTTTCAGATCTCGCCGCAAAGAAACCAATCTGTGCCCCAACCCATTGCCCCTCTGTGGCCTGAAAGATGGGTTCATTGACCGGATGAAAGATCTCGTTATCATGACTGTAAGAAAACCGGCATAAGCCTCCTTCTTTTACTTGGACTCGCCAATAGACTGTTTCATGATTCCACTCACCCAGGATCGTCTCACGCGATACCTTTCCCCCCATTAGCCTCCAATGCCTCATGATAAACCAAGTACTTCTTGCCTTTCCGGTGTACCATACCCAACCAGGCATAGCGAAAACCTTTAATCATCAGCCCCCACTGCTCCGTATCCAATTTAGGATTAGGATGAACGGACACCTTCATCGTTGCTTGAAAAGTAGGCGCAGGAAACTTTTGGAGTAAGATATTAGGAAAATCGTACAAATTAGTTGTTTCCTTAGCCATTTCATGTGTTGATTGAAAGAAATAACCTTGTGCAGTGGGAAAGCCAAAGGTTAGCTGTGGATTGGCAGGCCATTGCCACTGCAATCCTATTTTGGGCTCATTGAATTCGTCGGATTCCGCAGGGGTCTTTCGGGGATAATGTGATCCAACCTCAGGCTTTTTCCACCGAAGTACCGGCTGCCCCACCCCGTCACCATCCGGATCTTCCCCTATTTGTGGCCAATCATTTTTCCAAGACATAGGCTGCAGGTGAACAATGCGCCCATATAATCCCTTATCTTGAAAATGAAGAAACCACCACTCCCCTCGGGGCGTATCGACCCAAGCGCCCTGGTGCGGACCATTAATTGACGTGGGTCCTTGAGCCAAAACAACTTTGGATTCATAGGGACCGAATGGATTCTTTGCTCGCAAAATCAATTGCCAGCCCGTCGAAACCCCGCCTGCAGGAGCAGAAATATAATAGTGCCCCTCACGTTTATAAAATTTAGGACCCTCCACCGTTGGATGTTCCGCATGGCCATCCCACACCAAAACCGTATTTTCGTCTAGACTTTGTCCATCTGGCGACATCTCGGCAACAAGCAAAATACTTTTTTGTCCGGCACGACTTCCTGCCAATGCAAATGTAAGATAGGCTTTACCGTCTGAATCCCACAGAGGACAAGGATCAATCAGACCTTTTCCAGCTTTCACCAAATGAGGCTTCGACCACGGGCCTTTGGGATGGATTGCTGTGATCATGTATATACCAAAATCAGGATCAGGGTAAAAAAGGTAAAATAATCCCTGGTGGAATCGTAGAGAGGGTGCCCAAACGCCTTGCCCATGTTTGGGAATAGAAAAATGATCCATCGGTACAAGTTTGGGAAGTGCATGACCGATGATGGACCAGTTCACTAGATCCTTAGAATGCAAAATGGGCAATCCAGGGGCTGAATTAAAACTTGAAGAAACAAGGTAAAAATCAGAACCCCCCCGAATGACATCCGGATCAGAATAGTCAGCATGCAAAATGGGGTTTTGGTAGGTTCCATCTCCTTGATCGGCCACCCAAACTTGGGATAATTGACCAAATACTGGAAGACTAAACCAACTCAATAGCAGAATGAAAGACCTCATAGAAAATTACTTTTGGGATGATTTTACTAGAAAATTGAGGCCTTTACAAGGAATGAAACAATAATGATTATGCAAACGATGTCGGGATCGATTGCAAAAATTAGAAATTGTCGTAGTACGTAAAATCCTCGACAATTTTACCGTCTTTCCATTTCATAATCGTGCAAATCGGTAGCTCAAAAGGTTTACCGTCCGGCTGAGTACCTTTGGAAATAAACTCAACGGTCAGGTACTCTCCCGCTTGATGTTTGGAAATGACAGAATCCCGAACATCAGGAATGATTTGAGCTAACTCTTGGTACTTTTTGATGATGTCCGGACGGGTCATGGTATGTGTCCCTGGACCGAAAGCCGGATCTTTGAATAAAGACACCGAATCATACATAGCGGCCATACTTTCCCAATCATGAGCATTAAAGTATTGAAAATAGGTATCCACAGGCAATTCAGTGGAACGAGTGGCTTCCTTTGGCTGGCAACTTAGCATAGCACCAAGCATACCTACGCCTAGTAAATATTTCATACGATTTTGGATTAAAGTGAAGAAGAAATTAAAATAAAATTAATCCAAAATGGTAAAACTCCAACGATTACCTAAAGAGAATGCGGCTTAATTTGAGGGATCTTGGTATTTATTTTTTTAACCGATACAAATAGGGAGCCTTGTGCGCGGCACCAGAGTATACTTTTTCCAAACGCTCAAGGATGTTTAGATCCAACATTTTCTTTTGAAAATTATTCCGAGCCAAGGGACGATCAAATACAGCCTCGTACACTTCTTGCAAAGAGCGCATCGTAAAGGTTTCGGGCAAAAGCGGGAAAGCCATTTGTTTCCGATCAAAGTCTTGCCGGAGAGATTCCAAGGCAGCCAATGTGATTTGATTGTGGTCCATGATCAAGCTAGGTAGTTCATGAATGGAGTACCAGGCCAGGGATTGATCAAAGGGAGACTTTTTTAATATCACTTGACGTATATCCAATAATGCGTAAAAGCCAATCGAAATAAACCGCCGATTGAACCACTGTCGAAATTCATCAAGGCTAGAGGAAATTCCTCGTTCTTGAAGCCATTCTTCGCTTATTTGTTGAATAATGGCCTCGTTGTACCGGTCGGTATTTCCAAAAGTGCTAAATTGATCCAAGTATATATGATCAATACCCGTTCTTTCTAGGGTGATTCGATGTGCCGCTTCCTGAAGACTTTCTGTCTGTTTAATAAATCCACCCGGTAATGCGTAAGTTTCAAATTGATTTGAAACTTTAGTAATCAAAACATTTAAAACGCCCTTGGAATAACCAAAAATTACACAATCGATGGAAACTTGGGGAATGTATATTTTTTCATTAAAATGGGACATCCTCTTTCTCTTTCTTCAAATACTTGATGGGACAAAGTTGACCACAAAATTTAAATTCCGCGAAGAGAAACGCAAAAATCTTCTACCCTCTTACAAAAAAGGAGGATCTGACCCTCAGATCTATTGAGTCATGACCCTCCTTTTTGAGTTTTACTTTGGATTAAATGAGCTATAAATCGTAATTACCAAGATTTTGATTTACTTGTAACCAGGGTTTTGAGTAAATTCTGATTTGTTTTCTACTCCGTCAATCTGCACTTGTGGAATTGGGCGCAGCACATGGTAATCTTGAATGAATAAGGCCGCCGCTGGATTGTATTTTTTTACCCGCTCGATTAGTTTGCCGGTCCGTTTTAAGTCGAACCATCTCAACTGTTCGCCTGCAAACTCGCGCGCGCGTTCATCCAGGATGAAGTCAATTGAGAGTTGTGAGGCTGAAATATTCATCTCATTTTGACGACCCGGAACAGCCGCTCGGCGACGAACCACATTAATAAGCTCAACAGCTCGTGCGGTATTATTTAATTTCATTTCGGCCTCTGCGGCGATCAAATACATTTCTGCCAATCGAATAACAAAAGCATCCCGTGCACTTTGGGCTTCGTTAAAAGTGGGTCGAGTGGGATCATCAAATTTCTGGAGTGGTGCAAAAAGTGCATTTTGAAAAAATGTACCATCGTTCCTAAACATCCGGTTCCGGTCAATAAACAAATGTCGTTTGGTAAGTTGAACCTCATTAGGCACCACATATTTTGTAGCAACCATCGCAGTATCACCAATCGCCAAGGTGACGCGCACCTCTCTTCCGCCAATACTCTTTGCGTAAGAACCTGCCCGGTTGGTAATCCAAACTTGCTTGAACGAGTCATTGTATCTTTGATCTATTTTTTCATCGAATAAATCATACAAAAAAGGAGTAGGCATGTACCGACAAAATGGCCGACCATTCGCTAAATCACGCTGCATCCCAATCGCCCCTGCCGCGGCTCTTTCGTAGGTCATTCCAAAATGAAGATGACCATTATGCCCCCCGCGAGGGTGACCGTCTACGTTGGAGACATTATTCCGCAGATCACTTAAGGTTAAATCTTGCGTATAGTTAACGGCCCAAATAACCTCACTATTACGTAAATTATTCATCCTCCAGAGATCTGAATACCGCGGAGTCAAGGCGAAATTATATCCTGAAATGACCTTTTGAGCTAACTCAGAAGCCTCCCGGTTATTTCCTCGGGTCAGGTGCATACGCGCAGTAAATGCCTCGGCCGCGGGTTTGGTTACTCGTCCATAATCTGTGGTGGTATTGGGTAAATTAGCAATTGCGAAGTTTAAATCTTCAAAAATTTGTCTGTAAAATACCTCTACTGGAGTTCGATTCGCTGTTAAGACTGTGGTTTTGGGCACCTCGGTGGTAAAATGAACGCCCCCCCATTGTTCCACGATGTGCCAATAATAAAACGCACGAAGAAATCGAAGTTCCGCTTCCCGTGTACGCTGCAAGGCAGGAGTTAATCCCGATTTGCCAACTCCCTCTATTCCTGCATTACATAAATTGACCGCCGTGTACAATCTTTGCCATAAACGCTCAATAAAAACTTCGGTGGAAGCTAAACCTGCCTCCGAGCCTTGTAAATTAGTATATAGCATGAGATCGATTCGCCGGTTATCAACCCCCGGAAACCAAAGATCTGTCCCCATTTCCGACAAGTTATACCCCTCCTCTTTTCCATACCAATACCGATTATAGGAATAAGCGGCATTGACTAAAGATTCAAAACCCGCCGGGGTTGTGTAGACGGACTCCTGAGTCAAACCTGTAAGGTTTTTTTCCACCAACAAGTCTTCACAACTTGTTGTCAAGAAAAACAAGGAAGAAAGTCCTAAAATGTATTGTAAAGCTATTTTTTTCATCATTCAAAGTTTTTAGAATTCAAGATTTAGTCCTGTAACCACCAACCGAGTCATGGGATTTGTCAAACTCCCTCCACGTTCTGGATCATAATTCTTGATTTTACTCCATGTGATCAGATTTCGACCTGAAACATACACTCGTACACTAGAAATACCCAGTTTTTTAAGGGCAGCTGAGGGAAGTGTATAGCCAAGCGTAATACCACGTAACTTAACAAAAGAAGCATCTTTAAAAAACATAGAAGAATAAAACAAGGTAGCAGCTTGCGACCGGTTGGCATTGGGCCGAGGAAACTCGTTCGTCGGATTTTCAGGTGTCCAATAATCATGTCGTAAACTATTCCCGTTCGCTTGCGGATCGTAGTTTCCAGTTATGGCATACCTCATCATTTGCCCCCACCGAGCAAACAATTGAATATGAAGATCGAAACCCTTATAGGAAAAATCTTGATTTAAATTACCACTCCAAGTTGGCCTTTCGGTTCCAAGAACCACTCGATCATTCGTGGCATCAATGATTCCATCATTATTTTGATCCTTTACTTTGATATCGCCGGGTTTCTGGTTGAATTTCGCAGCTTGATCCGCTTCATTGGTTTGCCAAATACCCATTTTCTCATAATCGAAAAAAGCTTGCGTGGGATATCCAATAAACCAGCCATTGGCCACATCATTTGAGGTAGTGGCTAATGAGAGAATTTTTTCATTGGCTGTAAACCAATTGGCATTGACGTTCCATCTGAAATCTTTTTTATTGACTAAAATGGCACCCAATCCCAATTCAATGCCCCTCGTTTGAGTCTCTCCAATATTCTCAATAATGTTATTAAAACCAGAGGACAGTGGTAAAAGTCGCTGAAGTAGTAAGTCTTTGGTTAAAGTAGAATAGACATCCAAGGTTCCGGTTAGCCGATTATTGAAGAGTCCGAAATCGAGTCCAATATTATTTGTCCGGGAGAGTTCCCAACCTAAATTGGCATTTCCTACACGATTGCCAAACGTATATCCAATCGCAGGACGTTCATCCCAGGCATACGGGACCCGAATTAAGTTGGATTGAGTGGCATAGGGTGATACAGCTGAATTACCTGCTACACCATAACTTGCTCTTATCTTTAAGTCCGTTATCCAGGAGATATCCTTTAAAAAAGATTCTTCAATGATCCGCCAAGCGAACGAGGCTGATGGGAAAAACGCCCATTTATTTCCTTCACTTAACTGGGAGGCCCCATCGGAACGACCCGTGGCCATGAATAAATATTTATCCTTGTATCCATACTGAAATCGCCCTGTGTACGATATCAATCCACTTCCAACCAATTGGCTGGAAATGGTAACTTCCTGATTGGCATTAGCCAAGCCGTAAAATAATTGGTTGGGGATTAATTGATTGGTGCCACGTGCTGAGATTCGTTCGGATCGATTACTCAATACAGAATGAACACCTGTGATACTCCACGAATGGGCACCCTGCGTTTTACTGTAGGAAGCGATGTTCTCGATATTGTACTCCAAGGTACTTTCCTGAGTATACGTGGCCAAAGGAAGCGCCCCATTCCGAAGAACCGTAAACGAATTGGCATATAAGCCATCCCGAAGATTTTGGATAGTAACACCCACATTGGAACGGAATAAAAATCCCTTGAATGGCCGAAGTTCAGCATAGGCTGCGGTGAAAACCCGAGAACTCCGATTTGAATTTTCAAAATTATTGGGCTCGACATCCATCAAAGGATTGACCTGACGACCGTTATTCAATAACGGCACAATCTGTCCATTTTCATCAAAAGGTGTTTCCAGAGGATTCAACTGGTTAGCAACATTCAAAGGATCTGATCTGAACGACTGAGAATAAAAGGTAATTTGGTTTTGTGTCCCAATGTTCAATACTTTCGAAACTTTATGATCGATGTTCGTCCGTACAGAATAACGAGACATTTCATCCTTTTCAAATAAGCCATTTTCCTTAAAGTAATTCAAGGATGCATAAAAATTTGTCTTCTCTGTCGAAGAGGAAATACCTATTTGATGGTCTTGTTGTGACCCCTTTTGTAAAAAAAATCGCTGCCAGTCAGTCCCTGGAGAATTTTCAAATCCACTAAATATTTTATTGTCGTCCTGAGGGCCACTCCAGTTACCGATGGTTCGATTGGCCTCTCGCCGAAAATTCTTAAACTCCTCCGCAGACTGAACTTGAGGATAACCCGCCAATTCGGACTGACCGAAATAGGTATTTAAACTAACCTTTGTTTTTCCTTTGACACCTTTCTTGGTGGTAATCAAAATCACCCCATTGGCACCTCGAGACCCATACACGGCTGTTGATGCGGCATCTTTTAAAACTTCCATCGACTGAATGTCATTTGAATTCAAATCTTGAATGGAGTTATATTGGATACCATCCACAATGAATAAAGGAGAATTCGATGCCGTTAACGATCTATTTCCCCGTACCACTATGTTGACTCCTGCTCCTGCTTGGCCACTTGAACGCGTAATGTCGACGCCAGGCAGTTTTCCTTGTAGCGACTCCATGACGTTGGTAGTAGGGACTGTTTTTAAGTCCGCCTCTTTGACCGAAACAATGGCCCCAGTTACATTACTTTTTTTCACTTCACCATATCCGATGACCACCACCTCTTCCAGCGCCTTAGCATCTGAGATCAAGGATATCGACCAGATCTTGTCATTCTCACGTACTACTTTTTCTTGAGTTTCATACCCAACAAAACTAATAACCACCACCTCTCCTTTGGAGACAGATAATTTAAACTGACCCTCTGAGTTGGTCACCGTTCCTCGTGTAGAGTTTTTAACTGAGATTCCGACTCCCGGTAATTCTTCTTGGTTTAGATTATCCACTACTTTACCCGAAATTTCAAAGGTTTGTGCTGCCAGCTGCAAACTCCCTAGGAAGCTCAGAAGACACAAAAACCAAACGTACTTTTTTTTCATAAGTGCTTAATTAATGTTTAAAAATTACCTGAGTGTGTCCAATTTTTTACACTGTCAAATCACCCTTTTCCATTCGATTTGAATGAGATAAAAAAGTCTTATTTGGATATGAACTGTGTGAAAGTGGATATAGAATCAAATAGCATTCTAATATTCAAGGAAAAAATATAACATTACAAATAAGCAATTGTATTTATTTATGCAATCGATTTCGGCAACGTTTGCGTAATTTCTGAGACTCACTAAATAAAATATTTTAAAATAAATTCTACTGACCTCGCCCTTTAACACAAAATGAATTACCCGTATGGGCAAACCGGCATGGAATTCAGAAGTATTTTATTGTCTTTTTTTTAGACAATAATAAAAAGATTCCTACATTTGTTTTCATTTTCACCTTAATACTCGTTGAATGATGAAACGAATTACCTGGCTTTTTGTCCTGTACGGCCTCCTTCTTTGGTCGGAAGCCACCGCACAAACCTCCCGTCAAATTTTAGTCTTTAGTAAAACCGAGGGCTTTCGGCATGCCTCTATTGAGGCTGGAAAGAAGGCATTGGAAAAAATGGGAAAAGAAAAAGGATTTGGAACTGTTTTCTCAGAGAATTCTGCCATTTTCAGAGAATCCGAATTAAAGAAGTTCCATGCCGTCGTTTTCTTGAATACCACGGGAGACATCCTAAGTGAACCTCAGCAAACGGCTTTCGAACGGTACATTCAGGCGGGTGGTGGATACGTTGGGATACATTCAGCCACCGATACGGAATATGATTGGCCTTGGTATGGTCGATTGGCCGGTGCTTATTTTTTGGATCACCCCAACAATCCAAATGTTCAGAAGGGAAATATCATTGTCCAAATGAAAAAACATTGGGCAACACAAAATATGCCTGATACGTTTGAAAAAGTAGACGAATTCTATAATTACAAAAACATCAATCCGGCGATTAAAGTCATTTTGACTGTGGACGAAAAGACCTACACCGGCGGAAAAAATGGACCCCATCACCCCATGAGTTGGTATCATGTGTATGATGGGGGCCGTGCCTTCTACACTGGCATGGGCCATACCGATGAAACATTCTCGGAGCCCCTATTTATAAACCACCTTTGGGCTGGAATTCAGTGGGCATCCGGTGGACAAACGCCTACTGTTTTGAATTTTTCTAAATCGAAACCAGACGAAAATCGGTTTCAAAAAATCGTTTTGGCAGAAAAATTAGATGAGCCCATGGAGCTCACCCCACTAGACGCCGATCGCATCCTATTTATTCAAAGAAAAGGCGAAGTTCGACTATTTAACACCAAAACCAATCAGTTAAAAACGATTGCCAAAATTCCAGTAAGCACTCAATATACCAGTAAAGAGGGAAAGGTATCAATGGGAGAAGACGGATTGATGGGGCTAAATAAAGACCCAAAATTTTCTCAAAATCAATGGATTTATCTGTATTACTCCTCTACCAAAGGATTTAAAAACGTATTGTCTCGATTTACCATGAAAGGAGACGAATTACTTCTAAGTTCTGAAAAGGTACTTTTGGAAGTTCCTGTTCAAAGGGAGGAATGCTGCCATACTGGTGGATCCATTGCATGGGACAAAGCGGGAAATCTCTATTTGTCCACTGGAGATAATACCAATCCCCATGGATCTGACGGCTTTAGTCCATCGGACGAAAGACCTGGCCGGGAGGCTTGGGATGCTCAAAAATCATCGGCAAATACCAATGATTTACGAGGAAAAATTATCCGGATTACTCCACAACCGAACGGAACGTACACCATTCCTACCGGAAACCTTTTTCCTCCCGGTACACCTAAAACTAGACCTGAAATTTACACGATGGGGCATCGGAACCCTTTCCGAATTTCAGTTGATCCGAAAACAGGCTATGTGTATTGGGGAGAGGTTGGTCCGGATGCTTCTAAACCTGGGGAAAATCGTGGACCTGCCGGGCATGATGAAGTCGGCCAAGCCAAAAAACCAGGAAATTATGGTTGGCCACATTTTGTGGGCGATAATAAGCCGTATTACCGGTATGATTTTGAAAACAAAAAGTCCATTGAACCGTGGGATCCCAAGGCGCCCATCAATACCTCGCCCAACAATACAGGCCTCACAACATTACCTCCTGCTCAAAAAGCCATGATCTGGTACCCTTATGGAGAATCACCCGAATTCCCATTGGTCGGCTCAGGGGGCCGAAACGCCATGGCAGGTCCAGTATTCTACTCTGATCAATTTCTAAATGCTTCCCGAAAATTTCCGGCCTATTTTGACGGAAAGCTTTTCATATACGAATGGATGCGTGGATGGATCATGGCCGTTACTTTAGACAAGGATGGAAATTATCTTTCCATGGATCGATTTATGCCAAGCTATCGTTTCTCCAACCCCATGGACATGGAATTTGCGAGCAACGGTGATCTCTATGTACTAGAATATGGATCAGGCTGGTTTACAGCCAATGATGACGCTCGTTTGGTCCGTATTGAATACAATGCTGGCAATCGAAAGCCAGAAATTCAGTTAGCCTCCATTCCAAAAGGAGGAGCTCTTCCTTTGACTCTACCCCTCGATGCATCTTTATCCAAAGATCCTGATGGGGATGAACTAAAATTCAGTTGGAAAGTGACCGGATCCTCCGGAAAAACACTCCTATTGACAGGAGCAAAACCGAATCTTACCTTGAAAGAACGGGGAGTGTACACCATCGAAGTAACCGCACTTGATGGAAAAGGGGGAACGGCTCGACAAACTTGGGAAGTAAGTGCCGGAAATGAAGCTCCCAAAGTCCAAATTGCAACGATCAAGGCCAATTCCATGTTCTTCGTTCCCAATCAAAAAATAGGGTACCGAGTAAACGTAACAGACAAAGAAGATGGAGAATTAAAAAAAGGAATTGATCCGTCGGCGGTGGAAGTCACTTTAGATTTTCTTCCAGAAGGTTTTGATAAAAATATGATTGCCATGGGTCACCAATCAGCCAAAACCCAACCGAAGGGCTTGCAGTTGATGGAAACTAGCGACTGCATGGCTTGCCATAAAAAAGAAGGTAGTTCTATAGGACCTTCCTACCGAGCCATTGCCAGTCGGTACAAAGAGAATCCAGCGGCGTTGGAAACCTTAACTAAAAAAGTGATTGCAGGTGGAAGCGGCGTTTGGGGGGAAACTGCCATGGCGGGTCATCCTCAACTTTCGACTCGTGATGCCTCCGAAATGGTACAATATATTCTAGATCTGGCTAAACCAAAAGAGAATAGTCTAAAGACTGAGGGTACATTTGTGACCAAAGGCAATACATCAAAACCCAATCAAGGGGTCTACATCCTGCGGGCTTCGTACACCGACCAAGGTAGTGACGAGTTACCCTCGTTAACAACTGAGGATGTTTTAACCCTGCGACCTGCCAAACTTGATGGTCATGGATTTGATCAATTTCAGGATGTAAACAAATTATCCTTTGGCGGAACCAACCTTTCCATCCCGAGTAAAAGTGGGGCTTACTTGCTGTTAAAGTCAGTGGATTTAACACAGGTAAGTAGCCTCCAATTTACGGTGATGGCTCCTAAACCTCAGGTCAATGCAGTGGGTGGAACCATTGAAGTCCGATTGGGCAAACCAACAGGACCTGTGATTGGTAAGTCACGTTTTATTGAACCTACCGATGAACTACAAATGGGAGGAAAGCCCGAGATCATCGAGTTAAATACCGATCAGATATCCGCCAACGACCGTCCGGATCTTTATATTGTTTTTTCAAATCCTGATGTCGGTCAAGGGTCTTTGATGGTCATTTTGGGTGCGGAGTTTCTTTTCAAAGACATACTATTGGAAGAAGTGAAAGAATCTATGGCTTCCACATCAGTATTTGAAGGGCAATGGAAAGTTTTAGTAAAAGATACACCCAATGGGGATGTTGAATTTACGGTAGATCTTACAAAAAAAGAAAATCAGTGGCAAGGAATCGTTAGGGTTGCCAACGGGGAAGGCCAAAAAATAGAACGAATTGAGGAGTCACAGGATGAAATAAAAGTCTATTTCTCTTTTTCAGGATACAATCTCAATTTGGAATTAAAACCTGAAAACAAGGATACCCTTAAAGGTAGTTTGATGGGCATGTTCTCGGCCCAAGCGGTGAGAATACAATAGGTTACCTCCCCTCAGCTGACTAAAAAAGACCAGCCCGATGGCAGGTCTTTTTTAGTCAGATTGACCATTAACTTGGTCCACGATTTCAGCGGTTAAATGATCCAATTGTTTCGCTGCCTCAGTAAGATAATTGCAGTAATCAATTAAATGGGAAGGGAGGTCTGTTTTTTCCTGTTTCATCAATTCCAATATTCCTAAAATTGTGGCAACAGGCCGCCGTATTTCATGAGATTGACGCCAACTAATTTCTCGTAGTATTTGGTTTTGTCTCAATATTTTTGCCTCTCGAACTCTAGCCTCCGTTGTATCTTGCACTACTAAAGAAATACCCATGATCTCCTTTTGATCATCATTAAATACCGGGGAGATCGTCATTTTCCACCATTTTCCCATCCATTCTTCCTCAAATACCAATCGTTCGCCAGTTAAAACTTGTTGGTAATATCCATGAAATATGGATTGGTATTCCGGTATAATAAAATTCAACGAATTCTCACCAATCTGCGCTTCATGTCCAAAGAATAAATTGGTGTCTCGTTTGGCCACGGAATTTATAAAACGAATGGTTAAGTCCTTATCCAAAAAGGTATGTGACTCGGTAGAAGAATTGTATATGGCACGTAGAATGGCCTCCTGTTCTTGAATTAATAAAGACGCTTTTTTATTTTGATCGATGTTTCGAGCATTTAGTGCCACGCCTCGGATTACCCCTAAATCATTTTTTACTGGAAAAAATCGGAAATTAAACCAAACTTGTTCAATCGAAACATCCATATCCACGATTTGTCCTTCTAAGGCTTGCATAGAAGCTTGGACAAACTCTTCTCGGAAAGTGGGCTCCAGGAAATCACGGATATCATCTCCAACCTGAATCCTCCTCCCCAAAAGCACCAATGATTCTTCACGAGCTCTGGCGTTTACAGTTACAACCTTAAATTCAAAATTATAATAGACATTACTATCCTGGGTGCTATCGAGAAGAGCTTGCAGTTTTTGTTGGGATTGAATAAGAGCCTCCCGCTGTTTAACTTCTTGGGAAGTTTCTTTAAAGAATACAATCAGACCTTCTAAATAAGGCTGACACCAGATGCTAAACCAGCGATCTGCTTGCGGAAAATATTGTTCAAATTGTAGACGAATCTGTTTTGATTTGGATTCTTTGAACCTAGAAATAAAATCCAAATCACTGGTCTCAGGAATAAAATCCCACAGCGTTACTTGATTTGACAAAATACCTGAAGGAGTCCCGATCAAACGCTCGGCACTTGGATTCACTTTGATAAAATGCCAATTTTTGTCGAATAAAATAAATCCGTCCGACATTTCTTCCAGAATACTATGCACCCGATTACCATATTCAATGGTCTCTGCAGCTGTTTTTGAGTATTGGGTGATATCATGGCCAACACATAAAATTCCTACCAATTGACCGTTTTCTACAAGCGCAGAGAACTCCCATGAGGTTAGGAAAAAGTATTCACCATCTGGTTTTCGCAATTCAACGGAAACAACCTGATCCCATTTTTCCATACACTTTTGAACTGCCTCCGCACAAAGCATATGATCATCAGGATGAATGAGCTCAAAAGAGTGAACACCGATCAAATTAGCAGCATGAAAACCAAATCGTTTTAGAAAATACGCATTCGCTTCTTTATAAAAACCTTCCTCATCCGTTATCACCACATAATAAGAAGAAGAAGAATCCCGCAAAAATTTCGGAACGTATTGGTCGAGTGACCTTAATGACATTGGTATTTATTCTTAATATAGAACGAATGTAGTCTTTTATTTTATATTTATAAAAATTCCTTAATAAAATTAAAATTACTTGGGTAGATTGAACTGGATGCGATATTCGCTTAGATAACGTCCTTCCTCTGCAAATTTATAAAACAAGCGGGCCTCACGGCCTAACTTCATGCTGGTGTATTTTTGATCAATATGTTCAGGGATATTCATGGGTTGTAGGGAGGGATACCATAAAATTCGACCTGGCTTCTCTACCAAAAGTTGAGGTGTTGACCAGTTATCAACTCCTTTTGCAAGATCAGGTTCGGTGTTGAATGAAATATACACTTTGTCCCCTACCCATGATTGACCTTCAACATGTCCCATTAACATCACCCAAGCCTTTAGGTAGGTATTCCAACTTACAGATGGACCCCAATGAAACCCACCTTTGGGAGAAGAGGCGGGGCCTCCTCCATTTTCAAGCGAAATTTGCAAAGCTGGGATCGGAGATCCTATACCATTCCAGTCTCCCGAAAAACTTTTTCCATTCCATCGAACAGCTTTTCCTTGGGGATTATCCAAATCTTTTAGGGCGATTCGGGCCACACTGATGCACTGGCCCTTCCGTTCTTTTTCAGGATCGTAGGTATTGGGATCAAATTTCCCTGGATATCCATATTCCCCGTAAAAGATATAGAGAAAATCCCCACTCGCTACCGCCGATGGATCCCCCACTCCTCCGGCAAATGTCTTGGAGGTATTAAATGGTTTCAAAATCATTCGATCTTGTAAATCCTCCAAAATGATTCCTTTGTTTTCCCAAGATTTTCCACCATCCATTGATTTCATGATCCCTATTCGCGGAACCGCCGCAGGAGTAATTCGTTCTGTCAAACCCAATGGCCAATTTTCATTTTTATAACCTTCTCCTGTTATGGGATCAAAAGGCAAGGTTTCTGGATAATTCTCATTATGATATAATGCATACAAGATTTTCGGATCTTTAGGACTTTGGTAAACTGACTCAAACCAAACCGCACCATGAAGTCCCTTTTCACCAACCTTGGCATTCAAGGGCATTTTGGGAGCTTGGTAGTCGGAGGTTGGACGACTGAATACTTCGTCGGGTGTGGTTCCCTCTGCGTATTTTAAATCGAGTGCATGTCCCCAAACTGGATCCTCCCCATATTTTCCAGGAAAAATTCGAAACGTATCTCCGACCCAAGCACTAGCCATATTGCAGTCCACAAAGTGATTGAATCGAAACGTATCCGTTGGAATAAGGGTGAAGGTAGGTAGGGACGAAGTCGACTTTTGATCTACTTGGCAACCACTGAGTAAGCCGGTGATCATCCCCAAATGGATGAGAAGATAAAGAACATTTTTCATGCTTAATTAGGTTCGGGGTTGAGATAAACGAAAAGTTAGCGCATTGGCCATGCTTTTGTCCATCATTTGACTCATTTTCTCCAAGGCTAATTGCTTGTATAATTCAAACTCTTCCTCATTGCCATTTGCCCAAGCCATTTCAGCTTGAGTGGCCAAAATATAACTTTTGGGAATAAAGGGAATTTCTTTAAACTGTTGAAAGAAGGTTTCTGCCTTTTCTCCATTTTTCATGGCAAATGCCTGAAAATAAGATGCATCCAACCAGACCATGGATTGAAAAGATTCGGGAAGATCGTCTTTCAGTTGGATGTAATTTTCTAGATGTTGTTCAGCTAACTCAAAGTCGCCTCCATCGAGTGTATGGTAAAACGCATACGAATACAAATAAACTAGGTAGGGATCTGATAATTTTTTTGCTTGTTTAATCATGGAATCGATCGAATGCCCTGGCCAGTCTTTAGGACGAACTCCATGTTGCGTAAGGGTGATGAGTCGAAGAAATTCAGCTTCCAAATCTCGAACTGGATTTCCTTTTCGCAAACGCAAAAATCGCATACCATCCGAAAAAAAACCACCAGCTCGAAAAGGAATGGCGGTAACAAGAAAAATTAACCCATGAAAAAAACTCAAAATAATGAAAAAAAACTTCCAAGTTGGGGAAACAAAGAAGGAAGGAAAGATGAATAACAAACTGCCTACCAAACTGGCAATTGGCCCGCCCAAGCTAAAACATTGGAAACGATCGGCGATCCGTTCCTCTGTTGTAGGAAGGGCTACCACAAGTCCACCTCCCAAATTGGTTTGTTTATTCCAAGAAAATTGCCAGTTTTCATTTTTCTTTTCCCATAGGAAAGGACCGACGACATACATTTTCCAGTCGAAACCCACTTGGACCCCCGCAAAAGCATGGCCCAATTCATGCCAAGCAATCACAAATAAATAAGCCAAGGGAATTGAGAGTAAGATGGGCCACCAGTTTACTTGGTCAATAGCCTCCATATCCTTCAGAAATAGACCTATGAAATAACCAATCACTCCCCCAATTACAGCAAATAAGAGAAAGAAACCGATGGTTTTGAAAAGCTTCTTATTCATCCTGGTTCAATTGTAAATTTTTGAAACAAAGTAACCAAAAAACCAAGTGAATAAAAATAGATTTCATCAATCCGAAAAATCCCAAACACTACAATAGCCCTCTTTTTTTTCAGCATGTTCCAAGATTTGAGCGAAAAAATCGTGTTTCCCCCAAGTACCGCTATCCCCCACAAAAACCACTTGTTTCTTGGCGCGGGTCATGGCCACATGGATTCGGCGTAGGTCAATTAAAAAACCAATATTGCCTTCTACATTACTGCGAGTAAGACTGATCCAAACAATGTCTTGTTCTTGCCCTTGGTAGCCATCTATGGTACTGGCCAAAATGCTTGGGGAGGTTTGACTTAATTGACTTTGAAAGTACTGAACTTGGGCCTTATATGGTGCAATGACAACCATTGGACTGGTTGGATCTTTCGTTTGTTCGTGAGTCATTTGCTTGATAATCCAGTCGGCCTCCTCTGGATTGTACCAACTATTCCCACTGGACTTTTCATTGAATCCCGAACCCGCTGTATCAATCCAAACAAAAGGCTTTTCCAACTTCCATGTGATCCAATGATCCCCTGATTTAAGTTTATCCTCGTAAAATTGGGTGGAGGCAAATTCTGCTATCCAGGGATGCATCCGGTATTGAACATCCAGTAAATGATATCCATCCCGATCCATTATTTTGGCTAATAAGGTGTTTTCTAGACCCGATTTTCTTTCAAACACCGTTGGTGGTAATTGCTTGGGATCTCCGGCAAGAATCAACCGATTTGCCCTTGAAAGCGTTACCCAACAAGCAGGCTCTAAGGATTGTCCCGCCTCGTCTATTACCAAATGATCAGCTTGGCTCATCCAAGGAAATATTTGCCTGATTCCAACCAGCGTTCCTGTGATAACCTGATGTTCTTTTAGGATATCAGAAACAATATCTTTCTCTAAATCTTGGGCATATCGATCTTGAGCGGCCGCCTCGTCAAAAAGCAATTTTCGTTGATTTCGTTCTGAAAATCCAAAATTCCGTTTGTATTGGTGGGCCAGGCGTTTTAATTCCCGAGCTTGTTTCTTTATTTTTTTGATTTGTTGATGGGTCGGATGAACCTCAATCAATCGATCCAAGGATACCTCCCAAAGCTCGGGAGTCATTCGTTCAGGCAACCCCACACGAACCACTCTCACACCCTCCGAAACCAGACGCAGAGTGATGACATCCACTGCTGTATGGCTAGGTGCACATACCCATGTTTTACCCTTCAAGCGCCGAATTCCCTCTACAAGGGTAGTGGTTTTTCCAGTTCCTGGTGGTCCTTGAATGGCCACAATGGGTTGATCACTAGCCATCGCAGCAACCGCCAAATTTTGGCTTTCATTGAGGTTAGGAATTCCATCCACTGGGAGAACCTCACGGGATATGAATGGATCTACACCAATAACCGTTCGGATAATGGAAGACTCCGGAATCCTTTGATCAGCGAAAATAAGTGCCTCTTCCATGACCTGATAGGAATGGTGATCAAAGAGTGTTTCCAGAACGAGTTTCCCTTTTCTGGTCCAAGAAGGCAATTCCTCCAATCTAAAAAAGAGGACACCTTGGTTTCCCCCCCCCCTCAACCATTGGCCTTCAATTGGCTGTTCGTCTGGTTCAGCCAAACTAAACAATTGAATAGACATTCCCGATTTAAAGGCAGATGGGATTTCCCCGTGGCTAGGTCTTTCTATTGTAACTTGAATGTAATCACCCCAAGTAGATTCCACTTGTTTGATGACCAAAGGGTGCCAAAGTAAACCCGTAGCCCGTTTTTCAGAAATGGACTTCTGTTGAAAAGAAGCTTGAAACTGAATCTGATCTGCTTTTTTTTCAATAGCCAGCGATTCGGCGAGTTGCTTAAAATACGGATGCATAAAATAAAAGGGAGCTTGTTGGCAAGCCCCCCTTGAAAGTAATTAATGGACACGTTAAGAGGTCAGGCTATCCAGTCGCACGCGTACCGCCCGCTGATGAGCGGTCAATGATTCGGCCGTGGCCATAGTCTCTACGATCGGACCAACCTGGTGTAGACCTTGGGGAGTAATCTCTTGAAACGTAATTTTTTTAACAAAACTATCCAACGAAACACCACTGTAAGCCTTGGCGAATCCACTTGTAGGAAGTGTGTGATTCGTTCCGGATGCATAATCTCCACACGATTCTGGGGTATAGTGCCCAACAAAAACTGAACCAGCATCGGTGATTCGATCCAACACCCCCTCTGGTTTATCCATGGCCAAAATAAGATGTTCGGCAGCATATTCGTTGAGCCAGTCGATTCCCGTGTGAAGATCCGAAAACCAAATCGCTTTGGAGTTTTCAAGGGAGGCCGCGGCAAGCTCTTTACGAGGGAGGGATTCCAGTTGCTGTTGCACCTCCTTCATCACCTGATCAATCAAAGACCGATCCGTTGAAATTAAGACAACTTGGCTGTCGGACCCATGTTCTGCCTGGGATAATAAATCGGCTGCCACAAAAGCAGGATGAGCGGAGTGGTCAGCAAGAACTGCCACCTCCGATGGACCGGCTGGCATATCGATGGCAATCCCGTCTTTATTGACCAATTGTTTGGCCAGGGTGACATATTGATTTCCAGGACCAAAGATTTTAGATACTTGTGGCACCGAGTTGGTCCCAAATGCCATAGCTCCTATGGCTTGAGCCCCACCTACCCTAAAAACACGGGTAACACCCACTTTGGAAGCTGCATAGTAAATAGCCGGGTGCTGGCTGGGCGAGCACAAGACTACTTCTGGGCAGCCCGCAATTTGAGCCGGAACTCCCAACATCAAAACCGTTGAAAAAAGAGGAGCAGTACCACCCGGAATATATATCCCTACTTTTTGTATCGGTACAGACTTCCGCCAGCAAACAACTCCGGGCATGGTCTCAATTTTTTCTATCGAGCTTATTTGAGCCGAATGGAATCGATGAATATTTTCATAGGCTTGGTCAATGGCTTGTTTCAATTTCGGGTCCAAATCATCCGCCGCTGACTTCCAGACTGAAGTTGGCACTTCCAAATGACTTGGCCGATGGCCCTCAAATTGTTCCATTAAGTCAAAAATAGCAGAATCACCTTCATTTTTGACACGTTGCAAAATGGCTTGGACCCGCACTTCTAACTCTTCCCCTTGAAAGGCCGGGCGTTTAACCAGCTCTTTCCAAACTTCACGAGGCGGATTTTCTAAAATTTGCATATTTAATAAATCATTTTTTCGATAGGAATGACCAAAATCCCCTGAGCACCTGCCTCCCGTAGCCCTTCAATGTTCTCCCAAAATTCAGATTCCTCTATAACCGAGTGCACAGAACACCAGCCTGATTCGGCTAAAGGAACAATGGTTGGGCTTTTCATGCCGGGTAAAAAAGAAATGATCGCATCTAGCTTGTCATTGGGTGCATTCAAAAGAATGTATTTGTAATTCGATGCCGTTTGAACTGCATTTATTCTAAACAACAGTTTGGAGAGGATGGCTGTTTTTTCTTCCGTTAAATTAGGTGTGTTTACCAAAACGGCTTGGGACTTAAAAATTACCTCGACTTCCTTCAATCCGTTACTTAATAAGGTAGATCCTGAAGATACAATGTCACAAACTGCATCTGCGAGCCCAATGGAAGGCGCTATTTCGACAGAGCCTGATATTTCGTGAATATGGGCTTCAATTCCTTGTTTGGCCAAAAAATCACCAAGAATCTTTGGATAGGAAGTCGCAATGCGTTTTCCCTGTAAGTAAGCAGGTCCTGGGTAGTCCATCCCTCTGGGAATGGCGATCGAGAGTCGACATTTGGAAAAACCTAGCGGCAAAGCCACATCCACTTGTCGGCTGGTTTCCACCAATACATTTTCACCCACAATACCGACATCGGCGATGCCATCTGCCACATATCCAGGGATGTCGTCATCTCGAAGAAATAAAAACTCGGCCGGGAAGTTGGTCGACTCCGCCTTTAATTTGCCTTTACCACTATCAAACTTAATCCCGCATTCTTTAAACAAATGCAACGAATCTTCACTTAATCTTCCTGATTTTTGAACCGCTATACGTAGAACCGGTGATTTTTCCATACTTTAAAATTAAGGTGCAAAATTAAACGTAATGCCCCATGAACCCATGAAAATTCGTAAAATAATCATACCTAAAAAAGGGAAGAACGTCGCCAAATCTATCGGGATAACCTGAACTACTTTGAAAGATGATCAGGAAAAGGCATATTGCAAGAATAAATTTTCACTAAACTCTCGTTCCTATGAAAAAACGTTACATCTTATTGGGCTACCTCTTCTGGGCAGCTACAATAGGTGAAAGCACAGCCCAGGTGACTTTCAAAACCAATGGCGTGCAAGATCAGCGTCCAAATCGAGTGGCATTTAAAAATGCAATGCTACATGTAGACGCTGAAACAGTACTTGAAAATGCTATGTTTATCATCAAAGGTGATAAAATAGAAGCGATTGGAAAAGAAATCCCCGTACCTGCAGGTACGCATGTCATTGATCTAAAAGGAAAACATGTGTATCCAGGCCTTGTTGAGGCGTATGGTGATTATGGCATGCCCGAAATCAAGCGAAGTCGTGGGGGCGGAAGAAGCTTTTATCAAACGCAATTTGATTCCGAAAAGAAAGGAGCTTATAACTGGAACCAAGCCATCCATCCGGAAATTCAGGCGGCTGACCTGTTTACGGTACAAGCAGCAAAAGCCGAGGCTATGCGAAAATTGGGTTTTGGTGCGGCTATCGTACATGTTAAAGATGGAATCGCCCGAGGAACATCTACTTTGGTCGCATTAGGCTCAAAATCAGACCATCTAAACTTACTTCAACCTAAAGTAGCTAGTCATTTTTCGCTAGATAAAGGTACTTCTCCTCAAACATTTCCTGTTTCTTTGATGGGTTGCGTAGCCCTTTTGCGCCAAACCATGTATGATGCTATTTGGTACAAAAATGGAGGACATACCAAAGAGCGTAATATCTCGTTGGAAGCCATCAACCAACAAAGTAATCTCCCCCAAATATTTGATGCGCGTAATTCCTTGGAAATCCTTCGCGCAGATAAAATTGGAGACGAATTTGGTATTCAATTTATCATGAAAACGGGGGGAGACGAATACCAAAAAATGGCAGAAGTTAAAGCCACTCAAGCTCCGTTGATTGTACCGATTCAATTCCCTGATGCCTATGATGTCGAGGATCCCTACGATGCAGAAAGAACGTCATTAACCGATATGAAACACTGGGAAATGGCGCCAAAAAACTTGACGTTTTTACATCAATCCGGAATCCCATTTGCAGTGACAACCAGCGATCTTAAAAAATTGGAAGATTTCTGGGCTAACCTCCGAAAAACCGTCCAATATGGTCTACCGAAAAATGTAGCCTTGGCCGCTGTAACTCAACGTCCTGCTCAAATCATGAAGGTGGATCAGCTAGTCGGTAGTTTGAAAAAAGGATTATTGGCTAATTTTTTCATCGCTTCAGATGATATTTTTGAAGCTAATGCGAAGGTTTTACAAAACTGGGTTCAAGGTGAGGTCTATGAAATCCAATCCCTAGACCCGATCGATTGGCGAGGCAATTACGCTTTTCAAGCGGGCGCCCAAGTGGGCACCTGGAAAGTATCAGGGGTAGCAGATCGACTGACACACGAGATTATTTTGTCTGATTCAACAAAAATCACTCCCAAAGTAACAATCGATGGCCAGCTAGCTACCATTTCATTTCCCATCAAAGGTAAAACGGTTCGATTGAGCGGGTACTATTCTCAACAAAAATGGCAAGGAAAAGGAATGGACGGTGATGGAAAATCCATTGCTTGGCTAGCCACTCCGGCCAACAATGCTAAAACAGCAAGTCCCGAACAAAAGAAAACGACAGAAAGCCTACAAGTAGGTGATATCCTGTATCCTTTCACTGCTTTTGGTTCCAAAGAAAAACCAAAACAAGAAACTATTCTAGTTAAAAATACGACCGTTTGGACTAATGAAAAGGAGGGTATTCTACAAAATACGGATGTCCTGTTGGAAAAAGGCAAGATTGCTAAAATTGGTAAAAATCTGACAGCCCCTGGCGCTAAAGTGCTGGATGGCACGGGCAAACACCTCACCACTGGGATTATCGATGAACATTCGCATATTGCCTTGTTCTCGATTAATGAAATTGAGACGGTTTCCTCCGAAGTTCGTCAAGGAGATGTGATCAACTCAGAAGACGTCAATATCTACCGTCAACTAGCGGGAGGTACAACCACTTCGCAACTTTTACATGGTTCGGCAAACTGTATTGGCGGACAATCCGCTATTGTGAAGCTGAAATGGGGAGAATCACCGGAGAACATGAAAGTACCTCAAGCCCCAGAGTTCATCAAATTTGCCTTGGGAGAAAACGTAAAACGAGGCAACGGACCGTCTACACCCGACCGCTATCCTGCCACTCGGATGGGGGTTGAACAAGTTTTCTTTGATGCCTTTACCCGAGCCAAAGAATACCAAAGAGAATGGGCCCAATACAATGGACTAAAAAATAAGACCGGAGTACAGGCACCCAGACGTGATCTTGAACTCGAAGCTCTAGTCGAAATCCTTGAAGGAAAACGCCATATCACTTGCCACTCCTACGTACAATCGGAAATCAACATGTTAATGAATGTGGCCGATTCCATGGGCTTTAAAGTCAATACCTTCACCCATATTTTGGAAGGTTACAAAGTGGCTGAACAAATGAAAAAACACAATGCAGCAGCCTCTACTTTTTCTGACTGGTGGGCTTACAAAATGGAGGTTAAAGAAGCGATCCCATTCAACGCGGCACTTTTACATAAAGCAGGTATTCTAACTGCGATCAACTCGGATGATGCCGAGATGGCACGTCGATTAAATCAGGAAGCTGCAAAAACTGTACTTTATGGTGGTTTGTCGGAAGAAGAAGCTTGGAAGACCGTGACCTTGAATCCAGCCAAAATGTTGCATTTGGATGATCGCCTAGGATCTGTAAAAGTAGGCAAGGATGCCGATGTGGTACTTTGGAATGCGAATCCATTGTCAGTTTATGCACGCCCTGAGAAAACCATCATTGATGGGACCATCTATTTTGATGTAGAAAAGGATGAAATTCTACGCCAAGAACAGGAAACGGAGCGCAATCGACTGGTCCAAAAAATGATTTCTGCCAAAGCAGGCGGTGCACCCACCCAACGGGCTAAACCCATGGGAAATTCCATCCATGTGCATTGCGATACCATCCTAGAGTACGGCGGAATATCGTCTGAAGCCTTGGATATGACTTTGCGAATGATCAATCAATCCTCAGAAAAAGAATAACTAGCGATATGAAAAACCTTAAATTATTTTCGCTTTTGCTAGGTTTGACAGGAATGTCGCTAGCAACGCAAGCTCAAAATCCACTTCCCGGAAAACCTCAAACCAAACCAATTGCCTTGGTTGGAGGAACAGTTTTCATAGGAAATGGTGAATCAATCCCCAATGGGGTCCTTGTGTTTGACAAAGGAAAAATTACGCAGGTCGGTCCTGCCAGCACGTCCATTCCAGCAGGGGCTGAGGTCATCTCAATCTCCGGTAAACATGTGTATCCGGGCATCATTTCACCTTATGCCCAAGCCGGTTTGAATGAAATTGGGGCTGTTCGGACCACCCAGGATTATGAAGAGATTGGAGATTACAATCCGAACGTTCGGGCATTAATTGCCTACAATACCGACTCGGAAGTCATTCCAACCCTACGAGGAAATGGTGTCCTGATTGGCCAAACAACTCCTTCTGGTGGAATCATCGCAGGAACTTCGTCCATCATGCAATACGATGGATGGAACTGGGAAGATGCAGTCCTAAAAGCGGATGATGGTATTTGGATGACTTGGCCGAGTCGCCAAAGCCGTTCGTTTGATTTCGCCACCATGGAATTTAAAATCGGTAAAAATCCACGGTACGAATCGACAAAACTAGAACTTACCCAACTTTTCCGCGATGCCAAATTGTATGCTGAAAACCCAAAACCCGAAGTGACCAATTTGAAATTAGCTTCCATGCGAGGCTTATTTTCTGGTACGCAACGGTTGTTTATTGAGTCGAACGAAGGAAAGGAAATCATTGAGGCCATCCAGTTCTGCGAGCAAATGGGGGTAAAAAACCTAGTGATGGTGGGTGTCGAAAATCCTGGATTGGCGTTGGATCTTTTGAAGGAAAGAAAAATTCCGGTCCTAGTATCGGCTACTCACCGTTTACCCAATAAAACGGATGAGGATATCTGGCAACCATATAAACTCCCAGCCCAATTGGTGAAGGAAGGACTGTTGGTTGGGTTGTTTTACAATGCCTCGTATTGGAGAACTCGAAACCTACCTTTTGTGGCAGGAACTGCAGCAGCGTATGGTTTAACACCCGCTCAAGCCCTTCAAATGATTACTGAGAACAATGCCAAAATTTTAGGTATCGACCAACGCGTAGGTACCCTTGCGATCGGAAAAGACGCTACTTTGGTCGTTTCTGAAGGGGATATCCTAGACATGAGAACCAATAAAGTTCACCATGCGTTTATCCAAGGCAAAAAAGTGGAGTTGGATGACAAACAAAAACGTTTGTACTATAAATTCAACGAAAAAATAGAATCTTCGAAAAAGTAATTTTTTGGTCTTGACTTAGAAACGTCCTACCGCACGGTGTACGGTAGGACGTTTTTGTTTTGATGAAAATGGACAAACATCGAAAGGTTCAACGGAACTTTTTATCTTTGTGAGAAGAAAAACTCGGAAATGGCACGAAAAAGGTTCGGATTCAGTCTTTTATTCATCACTTTATTTTTCCGTTCTATGGGTCAATCCTCTGCTGAGGAGGTTGTTCAAGCCAATTTGGATGCCTACAATCAGCGAAACATTACCCAGTTCATGAAGTATATTCATCCAAATGTAACGTTATACGATTGGGAGGCAATGAAGCCCGCTGCTACCGGTTGGCAGGAAGTAAAAGAGAGATACCAAGATTTGTTTGATAAATCCCCTTTTCTAACTTCACAATTGATGGGTAGAACTGTATTAGGGTCAAAAATCATAGATTATGAAGTGATTTCAGGACGTATGGGCGAACCTAGGTTTGTTGAATTGGTGGTGGTCTATGAGGTGGAGGAACAACTGATCAAAAAAATACTGGTCATTCGCAAATAATACAATATGAAAATAGGAATAATAGGACTAGGCGATATGGGCAGGCTATTTGCTCATACATGGGCAAAAGCTGGCTACTCAATCATAGGGTGTGACCTACCCGCAAACATCGATTCGCTAGTCACTGAATTTTCGGATTATTCCAATGTATCCATTACCTCCTCAGGAATTGAGGTGGCTCGATCTTGTGATTTTATTCTGTACTCGGTTGAAGCTACAAAACTCAAACAGGTGGTGGAAGCCTATGGTCCCTCCACAAAATACGGTGCCATTGTGGCTGGACAAACTTCGATTAAAGCACCTGAAATAGAGGCTTTTGAGGCCTTTCTCCCCAAAGATACGCACATTATAACACTGCATGCTCTTTTTGGTCCTAATGTGTCTCCAGTAGGGCAAAAATTAATACGAATGGTACATCGATGTCATTCACAAGAAGCTGAAATAATGGCCAATGAGATCATCCGGTCTATTGGATCCGATGTAGTGGACTTAGAAACTGCCGTGGAACACGATCAAATTATGGCCGATATTCAGGCCATAACCCATATAGGTTTTGAGAGTATTGGGACGGCTTTCATGCACCGGAGAACCTTTCCATGGGAGGATTCCCTTCATTCCAATGGCCTGGACAATGTTAAATTATTACTCACGCTTCGAATCTACAGCTATAAATCGCATGTGTACTCAGGCTTAGCGCTCATGAATCCTTATGCTCGGAAAGATGTACGGATTTATGCAAAAAGTGAGCTAGACCTATTTGGCGCGATGATTTCTGAGAATTTTCAGAAGGTAAATCGAAAAATTCGAGAGGCTCGTGACCAAGTATTTGAAAATTTCAATGGCAAATTAATGTTGGAGGACAGTCTGATGTCTGAATATAGCCTCCAACCCGACATCGTACATAAACCCAATTCTCACTTGAGTTTGCTTAGCATGGTTGTCGCGTGGAAAAACCTGGGGACCAACCCGTATAAAAATTTAGTCTGCCAGACCCCACCTTTTCGACTACGAGTGGGTATGGCTGAATATCTCATGATGAATGATGACTTACTCAAAGAGAGTATCCATGCTGCCGTGTACGATAAAAGCATTCGTCAAGAGGATTTGGCCTTTCATACCGCGGTACATGAATGGGCAAATATCATTGAAAAAGGCGACTTTCATAGTTACCATCATCAATTCGAAACCACTAAAAAATTTCTGGCACCTCGATTGCAAGAGGGACGTGAGAAAAGTACTTTATTGATTCAGCGCTTACATGAAAGTAGATCTTAGTCGATACGACAACAGTTGGTATCAGCATGGCCCATTAAGTAAACGATTGGCTTGGACGATCGTTTCCATCGCATTTTTTGAATCCAAATGGCCGTGGCCTACCTTTCTCAAAATTGGCCTCCTCTCCTTTTTTGGAGCCCATATTGGAAAAGGTGTCGTGATTAAACCTGAAGTAAAAATCAAATATCCCTGGCGCCTCAACGTTCAAGATCATGTTTGGATCGGAGAAAAAGTTTGGATCGACAATTTGGAACAAGTTACCATTGAATCCCATGTTTGTATTTCACAAGGTGCCATGTTACTAACCGGAAACCATAATTACAGCCAGTCCACCTTTGATCTCATGGTTGGCCCCATACATTTAAAACAAGGTTCTTGGATTGGGGCCTGGTCCATCGTTTGTCCTAATATCACTTGTGGTGAACACTCCATTTTAAGCGTTCAATCCGTTGCCACGAAAGATTTACTTCCATGGGGAATATACCAAGGTAATCCCGCCCAGTTTAAAAAAACCAGAGCAATTGTTTCCTGACCACTAGATAAATTTCTCAAACTTACCCGTAAATTTAACAGGCTAAATCAGGCATTTTTTTTACATTTGCTCGGCAAGGGAGTCTATTCATCAACCTTGAAAATTTTATGAATTTAACATTTGAGGAATTTGTCCCCAATAATTACTTACGTGTGCTGCTTTCTATGATCTTGGCATTTGGAATTACGTACCGTTCTATCCCTGTGATCATCAACGTATGTAATCTGAAAGGCCTAATGGCAGAAAAAGAAAAACGTAGTTCTCATGAGTACCCTACCCCTACTTTTGGGGGAATTGCCATCTTTGCCTCCACTTTAATTGCTTATCATGTATGGAATTTTGGTGATGAGGGCATTCTCATGCACCGGGTAATTGTTGGATTCATCATATTATTTTTTCTGGGTATCAAGGATGACCTTTTTGCACTATCTCCAATAAAAAAAATAAACTCTCAGGTCGTATCAGCCGCGCTCGTTGTGATCGGTTCAGACTTACGGATCACAGATTTTTTTGGAATATTTGGAATTTATGAAATCCCCTATGTCATCAGTGTGGGTTTAACCATCTTTATCTACATTGCACTGATCAATGCGATCAATCTAATTGACGGTATAGACGGCCTCGCCGGCGGTGTGGGTTTAATCGTTACCGGAATATTTGGCGCTTGGTTTTTGGTCAACGGTCATTTCAGTTTGGCCTCCTTAAGCCTTTGTTTGTCATCTTCCTTGGCAGGCTTTTTGATTTACAACTTCTCCAAAACCAATAAAATCTTTATGGGAGACACAGGCTCCTTGATTTTAGGTTTTGTTATTACAACCCTAGCCGTCAAATTCATCCATTTCAACGTCCTGCATTCCTTCCGCACCAACATGTTTGTTAATGCCCCTGTTTTGGCAATCGTCTTATTAAGTGTACCTATTTTTGACACACTACGTGTTTTTGCGATCCGAATCATGCGAGGAAAATCACCTTTTAAACCAGACCGAATCCACATGCATCATCTGGTGGTCGACAATGGGTTAAATCACATCCAAGCAAGTTTCACCTTCTATGCCTACACCTTGATTGCCACAGGCTTAACCTATTGGTTACGACATCACCTGAGCAATACCCAATTATGTATTGTTATTGTTGGTTATTTTATCTTATACTTACTCGTCGGCTATTGGTTAGAAAACCGACGCTTTGCCTTGAAAAAGAATCAAATCAAAGCCCAATTTGAGACAGAAAAAGAGAAAAATCAAGGCAGTAGTATTGTCAGGTTTAAAACTGAGGACGAACCAACACCCATGATGATCAAACAAAACTAAGTGATAAAAAAAGGGATGCTCTTTAAAAGAACATCCCTTTTTTTATTCCCACTCGATGGTGGCTGGTGGTTTAGAACTAATATCATATACCACCCGATTTACTCCCTTCACACGATTAATAATATCATTCGAAACTTCAGCTAGAAATTCATAAGGTAAATGTGCCCAATCAGCCGTCATACCGTCTATGGACGTTACCGCTCGCAATGCCACAACTCGTTCATACGTCCGCTCATCTCCCATGACTCCTACGCTTTGAACAGGCAATAACATGGCACCTGCTTGCCATACCTGATCGTACAATCCAGATTTTTTAAGGCCTCCGATAAAGATGGCATCCACCTCTTGCAAAATTTGGACTTTTTCAGGAGTGATATCTCCAAGAATACGAATCCCCAATCCAGGTCCTGGAAAAGGATGACGCCCCAAAATAGTGGTGGGAATTTGTAAAGCCTTTCCAACCTCACGAACACCGTCTTTAAACAATAATTTAAGGGGTTCGACGACTTTCAATTTCATGAAATCGGGTAATCCACCAACATTGTGATGTGATTTAATTGTTACTGAAGGGCCCTTCACAGAAACGGATTCGATAATATCAGGATAAATCGTCCCTTGCCCCAACCAACGAGCATCGGTAAATTGTTTGGCCTCCGCATCAAAGACATCAATGAAAACTTTTCCAATTGCTTTCCTCTTCGCCTCGGGATCCGTCAAACCAGCCAGAGCCGCATAAAACGCCTCTTTCGCATCAACCCCTTTCACTTGCAAACCAAGTCCTTGGTAAGAGGCCAAAACCTCCTCAAATTCATTTTTCCGTAGAAGACCATTATCTACAAATATACATTGAAGCTGATCTCCGATGGCTTTGTGTATCAACACCGCCGCCACAGTAGAGTCGACCCCTCCTGACAATCCCATAATCACCTTGTCTTGGCCTAATTGCGCCTTCAATTCTGCCACAGTTGTATCAATAAAGGATTCAGAAGTCCAAGTTTGAGAACAACCACAAATGGATACCACAAAGTTTTTCAACAAGGTTTTACCATCCAAGGAGTGAGTGACTTCGGGGTGGAACTGAATTCCAAAGGTCAATTCACCTTGAACCTGAAAGGCAGCTACCTTGACCGCATCCGTCGAAGCAATTAGATCGAATTGCTCGGGCGTTGATACGATCGTATCCCCATGGGACATCCAAACCTGTGAGGAAACTGGTACTCCTACCATCAAAGGATTTTCAGGAGCTACCTCCGACAAAATCGCACGCCCATACTCTCGAATTGAGGATGCTTTTACTTCACCTCCTGAGGTATGCGCCAATAGCTGAGCCCCATAGCATACGCCTAAGACGGGTACTTTTCCCCGTATGGCATCCAAATCGATCCGGGGTGAATCCTCATCTCGAACGGAACAGGGACTCCCAGATAAAATCACACCTTTGATTTCAGGAGTTAAGGAAGGTACTTTAGAAAATGGATGAATCTCACAATAAACGTTCAATTCACGAACACGTCGAGCAATCAACTGGGTGTACTGAGAACCAAAATCTATGATTAAAATTTGTTCTTGCATGATTAAAACTGAAAATATATAAATTGAACGGGTTTATCGTATACACCAAAAATGCAAATAGCCATCACACCTAGTAGGTAGATCAACCAACGAATGGGAGTTGATTGTGAAAAAATTTGCTCTCTCAAGCTTCCTTTGCTTTGCAAAAAGTGAATGAATTCTAGAAAAACAATCGATGCCAAAGCTAAAAAGTACTCACTTAGAGGCTGATTTAATAATATCTCGCTGTCCAAATTTACAGAAGTTGGAAGTCCATCCAGAAATAGCATTTTTTTTGCCATGTCAATTGACATGTAAAAGTACAAATAATTTCCTCGAAAGAAGGCCCAAGCAAACAGGACCAAGATAAAAACGATGATTTTTTGAAGAAAGTGATTCCATTGGGGAAAGCGACTAATCCCCAAGAACGCGTATAATTTATCTTGTGCGCTTTTTGACCATTGGCCAAAAATATTGTACATTCCATGAAGAGCTCCCCAAATTAAAAAATTCCAATTGGCACCATGCCATAATCCACTAATAAAGAAAACAAGGAAGAGATTCAAGTACTTCCTTAATGTACCAACCCGATTGCCTCCCAAGGGAATGTAGAGATAGTCGCGGAACCAAGTGGATAGAGAAATATGCCAGCGGCGCCAAAACTCCGAGATACTTGTCGCAGAATAAGGGCGATCAAAGTTTTTCATGAGATCGTACCCCATCACTTTAGCCGAGCCGATGGCAATATTGGAATACCCAGCAAAATCGCAATAAATTTGAAAACTAAAAAAGAACGTGGCGACCCAAAATGCAACCCCTGAACTGGAGGTCGGATTTTGAAAAACGGTATCTACCATTGACACCAGTCGATCCGCAATAACAACTTTTTGGAACATCCCCCAAGCCATCAGGGCTAAACCACTGCGAATCCGGTCATAATTGACCGCCATCTTTTGATAAAATTGATGCAAAATGTTTTGAGGTCGCTCAATAGGGCCAGCCACTAGCTGAGGAAAAAACATCACATACAAGGCATACCGAATAAAATCTGATTCAGGTTTTTGGTGTTTTCGATACACCTCAATCGTATAACTCATGGCCTGAAACGTATGAAAAGAAAGACCCATGGGCAGTAATATCTTCCAAAAATTATAATACTCAAAATCCGGCTGAAAGAGCATCCGGGTTTCGGCATAAATTAACTTGAAGAAATCGGCGTATTTAAAAATCACCAGAACACCGATGTTGGCAATCAATGACACCACCAGCCACGCTTTTCTTGATTTGCCTTCGGTTTTATCCATCCACAAAGCAGCATAATAATCTACGATGATGGTTCCGGCAAGAATCAAGATGTATTCCACCTTGAACATCATGTAGAAAAAACAAGAAGCGGCTAATAACCATATGTTTCGATACCGGTGAGGTAACAAAAAGTAGGTGGTGACTACCACCACAAAATACAGGAGAAAATCAATTGAGTTGAATAACATGGTTATAATTGTCGCTTAATCCACCCAGCCAATCGTTTCGTATGCAATGCCCGTCCTGTTGGCGTAACATGATAGGGACTATTGTGAAACAGTGAATCAGGATAAATTGAATCAGCTAAAGAATTGATTAACGTAAAGGAGTAACCTTCCTTGGTAAGTTGTTTGGTTAAAGGGGTGATAAATTTTTTATCTGTCGCAAAACCTGACTCACTTAAGGTTGGAAATACATAAAAAAACGAGACTTGGGGATGTATTCTGGCCATACTATCCATGCAAGATATAACAGGTAGAAAGTCGGTATCGTTATTCATGGGAACAATGACCTTTCCACCAGTAGAAGGATTATTATCCTGACTAACTAAGTCTCCATGTGAATCAATTCCATTTCGGAACAACTCATTGGTCGTATCCTCCACCGTAGGTTCCACTTGCGTGCTTGATACAGAGCGTGAGATTAATTTCCGGATTCTCAAAAAATAGGCAGTTAAGGGAGCTGATATTCGACTTTGCCAGGTTGGGAACTCAATCCAGTTCTTTGCGGGTGGGTAAAACTGAGCCGTCAACATTTTTTCATTCATTTCTCCATTTCGTGAAATCATGAATTCAAAACCCATCACCACCACATCTCCGGGTTGTAGGTGATCCTCTATTTGTTTCAATAGGAAATCAGCTCCCAAATAATAAGGTAAGGACATGTTGACCACGGGTAGACCTATTTCTTTTTCCAAGGAATCGCTGTCAATTCCGTATAGAAAATTGGACCCAGCTACAAGGATGATTTTTTTTCCTTTTGTTTGGGCTAAAAGAGCTTGTTTATCTAAAATAGCGGCATTGATGTGCCGTTGTATGTCCACTTCCGCATAAGGATCAGCCCAAATAATACAGGCTAAAAGACCTGTTACGAGGACAGTCAGCAACGCTAACTTTTTGAGAACCTGAATACCTTGAATAGTCTCTTGGTTATCGGGTTTATTCAGCATAAATCAAATATTTTTTTCTCGTTTGTTTGAAAGCCTCCAAACCGGGAGTCCAGGCTCGTCGAATTGCCTCTTCATTTGCACCAGCCAGGATCATCTCTTTCAGCCAAGCATTCCCGGCCAATAAATTAAAATGATTGGTTTTAAGGAAATAATCTGCTGGAGAAGGAGTCTTTTGAAAAGTCTCCAATAGGTATTTCAAACTGAATTTTAAATCACGTGCTTGTACTTGCCTTAAATCGGCCCCATAACATAATTTTCCTTCCAACGGAGGATTCATGGCCCCTGGGGTATCTTGAGGCGTAAATTGGAAGGAACCATACCGGGTTGACTCCCCTCCGTAGACCTGAAATGGAAAAGGCGTCCCTCTTCCTAAACTGATTTGAGTCCCCTCAAAAAAACATAAACTTGGGTAAAGCCAAATGGATTGGATATTAGGTAGATTGGGGGAAGGCCGAATGGAAGGCTCAAAAATTTGATTTCGATTGTAATTTAAACACGGAACCACGCTTAATTGAGCAGTTTTCCCCACTCCCAACCAACCTTCTTGATTGAACATATTCGCCAGTTCGGCCACTGTCATTCCATGAACGACTGGGATTGGTGCAATACCAACAAAAGATTCAAAACCTTTTTCAAGGACAGGTCCATCCACATAATGGCCATTGGGATTGGGACGATCTAAAACAATCACTTCCTTTCCTTGTTCTGCGGCCGCTTGCAGAACATAAAACATCGTCGAAATATACGTGTAAAAACGAACGCCTACATCTTGAATGTCGAAGACAATCACATCCAAATTTTTTATTTGTTCTGGCGTCGGCTTTTTATTTTTGCCATAGAGGGATACGATCGGAAGCTGAGTTTTTGGATCCCGACCATCGCGGATGACCTCACCTGCATCCGCAGTCCCACGAAAACCATGTTCGGGAGCAAAAATGGTTTGTATGGTAACTTGGCGACGTAAAAGCGTGTCCACAAGATGCACCGACCCTACCATAGACGTATGATTTACTACCATACCGACTCGCTTTCCGGCTAACTTAGGAACAATCACGTCGATTCGCTCTGCCCCAAGCAGGAGTTGTCCTTTTTGGGTTGTATCTTTACCCCAACAGCCCGAAAAGGCCAACCATAAACTGAAAAACAACCAATTTTTCATCTCATTTTTCAAATGAATGTTGCACAATATTTAGCAAACAAAATCCGAAAAGCCCCAAAAGCTTCTTTTTCCTATACGGTCATTCGGGTAGGAACTGGAAGTATTGCACTAGGAATCTCCATATTAATTATCTCGTATTCAGTACTTTACGGATTCAAAAATACCATACAAGAAAAGTTATTTAGTCTGAGTGCTCATATTCAGGTCAGCAAAATTACACTTAATCAATCGTTTGACGAAACCCCTTTAGTAATTAATTCCACTTTAGATCCCATCCTAAAGACAAATAAAGATTGGATTGCCGTGATGGCCATCACCCACAAGGCGGCCATACTCAAATCACCCCATGATATTGCAGGTGTGCTCTTGAAAGGGATAGATACGAGCTTTACTAAAACCAATTTTGGGAAAAACCTTCTGGAGGGTCGAATGAATGATCCCAAAAAAGAATTGGAAATTGTGATTTCAAAGCAATTGGCCGAAAAGTTAAATATAAAATTGGGACAAAAAACAAGTTTGTTTTTTGTTCAACAGCCACCCCGAGCTAGAAAAGTGGAGGTGGTAGGAATTTACCAGACGGGGCTTGAAGAATATGATCACCAATTGGTCTTCGCCTCATCCAAACTGATCCATCGGATCAATTTATGGAGTGAAAATCAAGTTGGGCATTTGGAGATTTTAGTATCTGATATTTCGAAAATTCCAGAAGTCAAGGCCCATTTGCTGAAGGCATTACCCCCTTATCTACAAGTTCAATCCATTCAAGATATGGTTCCTTCTTATTTTGATTGGTTTATGCTGTTGGATCGAAACATATTAATTGTCATTGTATTGATTGTGGTGGTAGCCTCATTCAACATGATTTCGGTGCTATTAATCTTGATCATGGAAAGAACTACGTTAATTGGGATGTTGAAAACCCTCGGAATGACGAATCCATCCATTCATAAAATCTTCATGACCAATGCGTTCCGTATGATCCTAAGAGGAACTTTATGGGGGAATTTGGTAGGTTTGGGAATTTGTTGGATCCAGGCCACATGGAAAATCATTCCACTGGATCCAACAAACTATTATATGTCGTATGTTCCCATCTCTTGGACTTGGGGCTGGTATGTTGCGATCAACCTGGTTATGATTTTATTGGTTACCTTGGTGATCTGGCTACCCACCATATGGGTAGTGCGAATTCGCCCCATGGAAGCCTTGAAATTGAAAAGGTAATCAATTGTATCGTTTGACTTGAACCGCAGCAAAGCCACTTTCAATGTCAATGAACACTTTTTGAGAGGCTTCTTTGAAATTGGAGGTTCGGTACAAGCCGGGTTCAATCTTTTCGAAACCTTCAAAATCGAAGGAACTTAAAGCACTTTCGGTGCGGATCTCACCGCCAGCTCCTTCGGGTATTTTGATTTCAGTATCAGCCATACCTGATTTGAGGTAAATTTTGGTGAGTTTTTGTTGATCACCAATGACCAAGTTCACCTCGGCAAGGCCCGTGGATAATTCCAATTGGCGAACCTGAAAATTCCGCAAGTCGAGGTCAACCTCCCCTAAGCCAATTTCCCAAGTCATGTCCCAGGTTGGTCGGGTATGAAATCCTAAAATAACATCCGAATCACCTTTGAATTGTTTTTCCTTTCCAGATGGTTCCGACAAATCGATAGCATAAACACCATTTTCAAAACCTTCTGTCAATTTCATTTTTCTGTGTTGACCCTCCAACGTGGCATGGAAAAGATCTTTTTGACTTTCCTCCACTGAAAACTTACCTAAACCCGAGGTCATATGAAAGGAGGCGTATCGAATGGTATCTGGCATCTCCACCGTGAATGTTTGCTGAACACGATCCTTAGAATCATCCAAATCCATGATCACCTCTTCGTTTTCATCTGAATTGTCAAAATCCCATTCCGAACGCCAATTTAGCGTTTTTGAATAAATCATAAGAGGGATACTGAGGAGAATCAAGCTCAATGTGGTACCACTTAACCATCGTTTTTGCGGATCAACCCAAGCCATAATACCGGCCAAAATCCACAGAATAGGCCAAAAGGGCGCCACCATGGCAAGCGAAAAGTCAATCCAGCCAAAATTTCGGGCAAACAAAACTACCCCGGCCCCAATCAAGAGGCTTCCCAAAACTACATTTCTTGTTTTCATGGTACTTAAGAAGGGGTATTGGTTGGACCATTGGGAGAAGAGTCATCAGTCAAGTTATCCTTGACCAAGAACCAGACACCAAAAACCACTAAGACCAGTGGCCACATTTTTTTGATGTATCCGAAGATATTGATATCAAAAAAACTTTTAAAGGAAAAGATGACCCCTAGGCCAATTAGAATAAGCCCAACGACGAGGTTCGAGGAATTTTGTTGCTTTTTCATATAATTTGAGGAATTTATTGCAGTTGGATCTTGACCATACGAATTTGTGTACGAAATTCCATCCGATTCTGGCAAAGTAACCCATAAGATTAGGTAAACAACAAAGGCAATGGAAAAGGTTGAAAAACCTAAAATGACCCATAACACCCGAACTAGGGTTGGATCAATATTGAAATAATTCCCCATGCCAAGGGTCACCCCACCGAGAAGGGTTTCAGAATTTTTAATACGATAGAGTCGCTTATTCATAGTCGTATTCAACTAATTTGTGTAAAACGAAAATAGTGGAAATTAATCGATTCAACCCTCAAATCTACATGAAAGGACGAAGCACCTTGATTAAAGGATTTAATCCACTTCCAAAGCCTCAAGAACTTCAATTAAATCCCCAAAATTTGAAAATCCTGGACGTTCTTCTGTCCCACCTTGTAACGCTATTTTCATATTTGGAAATTGAAGCCATACTTTTCCATCGACCAGCTCTTGGTTTAACTCCCAATAAGCATTTGGAAAGGCCTCTATTTCGCTTAATTTTCCATTTTCAATGACGATAAAATCGACACCAGCCGGAACCACGGCCAGTTGATCCACCGTGGTTCTCCAACCAATAGGCGCTTTCACCTGGCTGGCCAACCAATCGAATACATCATGACTCGATACTTCAAAACCATCAAAAGGCAATTGGGTAACATCAAATTCAGGCTTGGCATGGAGTTGACCCACGATTCGAACACCGCTTAACCAACCCAACATTTCATTTATTTTACTTTCACTAAGACCAAATTCACCTCCCACTGGAATACCGATTTGATCAACAAACATTCCTGCCGAATACCGAGCATCCGACAAATTATTTATACCGCCAACATAGACCGAATGTGATAACATAAAACGTATGAATTGTATTGATGTACAAAAATAGGGAGAACCTTTTAATTCTAGGATGTGTTATTTTTTTTCACATACAAAACGATGGGCTTTGAACCCATGCTGAATTTATGAGCAAACACGGTCGAATATTGGTCGCGATGAGTGGCGGAATAGATAGCTCACTCGCAGCTGTCATGTTACATGAAGAGGGTTATGAAGTCATTGGTATGACGATGAAAACCTGGGATTATGCCTCGTCAGGCGGAAATAAAAAAGAAACTGGCTGTTGTAGTCTAGACTCGATCAACGATGCTCGTAATGTGGCTGTACAATTGGGGTTTCCACACTACATCTTGGATATTCGAGAAGAATTTGGTGATTATGTCATCGATCATTTTACAGGTGAATACCTAGAGGGACGAACACCAAATCCTTGTGTTTTGTGCAATACCCATATCAAGTGGGATGCTTTGTTACGTCGCGCCGACCGGTTGGATTGTGAATTCATTGCCACAGGCCATTATGCCAATTTAAATCAAGCAAATGATCGATATTTCGTCTCAAAGGGAGTGGACACCTGGAAGGACCAATCTTACGTATTATGGGGTGTTTCTCAAGAAAGCTTAAGTCGAACAAAATTACCCTTAGGGCATCTCACCAAAGCCACCATCCGCGACATGGCGAAGGAACGGGGTTTTTTCGACTTGGTGAATAAATCAGAATCCTACGAAATCTGCTTTGTTCCTGACAACGACTATCGTGGCTTTTTAAAACGTCGAGTTGAAGGACTGGAAGAAAGAGTACGGGGAGGAAATTTTGTATTGGAAAATGGATCCATTGTTGGTAAACATGAAGGATACCCTTTCTATACCATCGGACAAAGAAAAGGTTTGGGAGTTGCATTGGGTTATCCTGTCTATGTGACAGAAATACGAAAAGATACCAATGAAGTTGTACTGGGGGTTGAAAAAGACTTAGATCGTCCTGGCATGTGGGTAGGAAAACTCAATCTCCAAAAATATGCCTGGCTGGATGCCCCTATGGAAACGACCACGAAGGTCCGATACAAGCATGAAGGAAGCCCTGCCCTCATCGAACAAATTGAAGCAGATAAAATAGAGGTTCGGTTTCATGAACCTGTCAGTGCGATCGCCCCGGGCCAAGCCGCGGTCTTTTATGAGGGGGACGACCTAATCGGTGGAGGTTGGATTCTGAAAAGCTTAAGATCGGTGTAATTACCGATCTTTTTTTGTAAATTTTGACCTTCAATATAAAGGTAAAAAATGCGATTGATTGTTCTGTTTTTTTGCTTGGCTGTCTTCAAACTACACGCTCAAGGATTGTATGTGATTAAATTCAGGGATAAAGCGAATTCCCCATTTCAAGTGACACAACCTCAGGCCTTTTTAAGTCCGAGATCCATAGAAAGGCGAACCCAACAAAAAATCTCCATTCGGGCGATCGATCTTCCTGTCAATCCGTCTTACCTAAGCCAAATAACTCGATTGGGCGGCCGGATAATTCATACCTCACGGTGGTTGAATGCTGCCTTGGTTTCTACGACCCGGGGTGAAACATTATCCCAAATTTTAGCTCTTTCCTTTGTTGCTGGGATGGAGACTCAAGGTGATATTCGGACGGGTGGCAAGTTGGAGGAAGCCAGCTCCTTGGTTGAGATTACCAATCAAAACGAGGCTCAATTAACACAACTTGGGGTTGACAAAATGTTAAAAGAAAATTTAACAGGAAAAGGTAAATGGATCGGTGTTTTTGATTCAGGTTTTTCGCAAGTCAATCAAACAGACGCTTTCAAAACGGCATTTTCTGAGAATCGGATACTGTTTACTCGCGACCTAGTAGACAATGAAACCGATGTATACAATGATGATTCCCATGGGGCTCAGGTGTTAAGTCTGATGGCAGGAAGTCTTCCGGGCACCTTCATGGGAACAGCTCCCGGGGCATCGTATCTTTTATTTAGAACTGAAGATGTTTTCTCGGAGACCAAACTAGAAGAATGGAATTGGTTGATTGCCGCAGAAATCGCAGATAGTATAGGTGTTGATATTATCAATTCGTCGTTGGGCTATACTACCTTCGATACCCCCGCTCAAAATTACGTTTACGCCGATATGAACGGACAAAAAGCCTTGATCACACGTGCGGCAGATTGGGCCGCAGGAGCGGGCATTTTAGTTGTCACTTCGGCCGGAAATGAAGGTCGAAATGCGTGGCGTTATATTTCAGCTCCTGCCGATGGCGACTCGGTGATTTCTGTGGGTGCCGTCACAAATTCTGGGACGCTAGCTACTTTTTCAAGTGTAGGTCCCACCGCGACGGGTACGATTAAACCCGAGTTGGTCGCGATGGGACAAAGCACTGTGTTGGTCAGTCCAGGGAATTTAATTCGAACCAGCAATGGAACCTCATTTTCCTCCCCATTATTGGCAGGCATGGCAGCTAGTATTTGGCAGCGCTTTCCTGAATTGACGGCTATGCAAATTAGACGCTTGATGATCGAGTCTGGCTCATTGGCTAAATCTCCAAACAACCAGCTAGGCTTTGGAATTCCCCATTGGGATCGAATTTTAGAGGCGGCCACCAAAGAGGTGGTCACCAGCACGACAGAATCCATTCTGGATTTACGGTCATGGTATGAAGCTCAATTTGATGGAACGATAGAAGTCGAAACCTCTTTGTACCAAGTTAATGGTCAGAGAATTCAGACATTTAACCGGCACCTCCCAGATTGGAATCTTGTGGTTGATTTCTTAAAAAACCAACCTGTATCCACTATTTTGGAGGTCAAAGGTACCTCAGGCCCGGTTCGACGACATGTTTTTATCCCGTAACTTTTGCCACATTCGGTGAATTGAGGATTCCTGTGTAAAAAGAGGAAGCTCCTCACCAAGAACCCATTTCACGGCATGAGATTCCTCATTACCTCGTAGGGTTTCTTCACCTTCCTGAGTTTGCAACAAGTACCGAATATCATAATGCCAGTGTCCAGGAACGTCTTTTCGGTCAGGAATCCAGTGGACATCTACATCCCATATTTCATTTTGGCTTATAAAATGGGATATTCCTGTTTCTTCCTGAGCTTCTTTTTGGGCCACTGCCCAAGTATCAGGATTTCCGTCACAATGTCCACCTGGTTGAAGCCATTTGTTTAATTTGGCATGATGAAGCAAGGCAACCTTGTGATGGTCGAAAGACACGATAAATGCCGAGGCAGTGATATGCCCCTCCAGGGTTTCTCGATGAAACGGTAAAGCGACTCGATCTAAAAATGAAAGAATTCGCAAACCACTTAGTTTTTCACCGGGATATTGAACTGTGGCGAGGTAGTTTTGTAATTGGTTTAACAACATAAAAAGAAAAGGCTGTTCATTTCAGAACAGCCTTTACAAATTAGATATGGATATTAAGCCAAAACTTTTTGTACAAGCTCAGCTGCTTCTTTCAATTTAACAGCCGAGTATACTTTCAAACCTGAATCATTGATGATTTTCGCACCTTCTTCAGCGTTGGTTCCTTGTAAACGAACAACGATAGGCACTGGGATTTCACCAATTGTTTTGTAGGCCTCCACAATACCATTGGCCACGCGGTCGCACCGAACGATACCACCAAAGATATTGACAAAAATGGCCTTGACGTTAGGATCTTTCAGAATAATCCGAAAACCAGCTTCAACGGTTTGCGCATTGGCTCCACCACCTACATCCAAGAAATTGGCAGGTTCTCCACCGTACAATTTGATAATGTCCATAGTGGCCATGGCCAATCCGGCACCATTTACCATACAGCCAACGTTTCCGTCTAATTTAACATAGTTGAGGTCAGATTCTGACGCTTCAACTTCCATAGGATCCTCCTCAGACTTATCGCGAAGTGCGGCTAATTCTTTGTGACGATACAAGGCGTTGTCGTCAAGATTTACTTTCGCATCGACTGCCAAGATCTTATCATCCGATGTTTTCAAAACAGGATTGATTTCAAACATAGAAGAATCCGATTCTTCATATGCTTTGTAAAGTGAGGTAATGAAGGAAACCATTTCTTTCAAAGCACCCCCTGAAAGTCCAAGTCCAAAAGCTACCTTACGTGCTTGGAAAGGTTGTAAACCGACGGTTGGATCAATCCATTCTTTGATGATCTTCTCTGGGGTATGCTCTGCAACTTCTTCAATGTCCATACCACCTTCTGTGGAGGCCATAATAACATTGCATTTTTTGCCTCGATCCAATAAAATTGAAATATAATATTCTTTAGGTTCCTGAGCACCAGGATAGTAGACATCCTCTGCCACCAAAATCTTGTTCACAACTTTCCCCTCCTCACCCGTTTGATGGGTTACTAGGACATTTCCTATTAAGTTGGTGGCAATGGTTTTGACATCATCAGCTGACTTAGCCAATTGAACACCACGTTGCTCTGTACCGACAATTTTACCTTTTCCGCGTCCTCCAGCATGAATTTGCGACTTTACCACAGCAAATTTTGACTGTGTTAGGTCAACTATTTTTTGGTAAGCTTCTACCGCCTCTTCAGGGGTGGATGCCACAAATCCGCGTTGAACCCGAACGCCATAGGAGGCGAGAATTTCTTTCCCCTGATATTCGTGAATATTCATAGTGAGTTGTCGTGAAAATTAAACTTTTCTAATTTTTTGCCAAATTAGTAATATTATTTGTTGATTCACAGGTTTCGATAAGAATTTAGCATTTTAATCCGTAATTTTAACTGTTCAACTGACAAAAACTCCATGATAAAAGCCAAAAATATCGTCAAATCATATGGTCAAATACAGGTTTTGAAAGGAATTGACCTTTCCGTTGCCCCGGGTGAAATTGTATCCTTGGTGGGTGCTTCTGGTGCGGGGAAAAGTACGTTACTTCAAATTTTAGGCACATTGGAGTCAGCTGATCAAGGAGAATTAACATTAGATTCCGTTCCACTTCACCTCCAAACGGAAAGTCAATTGGCTTCCATTCGGAATCAAAAAATGGGATTTGTGTTTCAATTTCATCATTTACTTCCCGAGCTCACCGCCTTTGAAAACATTGCACTTCCTGCTTGGATTTCCAAGCGAAATGACGTCCGGGACCAGGTGCAGGAACTCGCCGAATTATTAGGGATTGCGCATCGATTGGATCATTTGCCCAGTCGGATGTCGGGAGGTGAACAACAACGCGTAGCGGTGGCAAGAGCGTTGATCAACCGACCTAAAGTTGTATTTGCAGATGAACCTTCGGGTAATTTAGATTCCGTGAACGCCCAATCGCTTCACCAATTGTTTCAGGATATCCGCAACAAATACGGATGTAGTTTTGTTATCGTAACACATAACGATGCATTGGCTCAGGCAGCAGACCGCCAGTTTCGAATGCAAGATGGTTTACTCATATCCAACACCTAATGAAACTCTCACTTTCTTCGAGAAAAGATACACTTTATCTTTTTTTGTGTGGTTTGTTTTTAACGAATGCGATAATTGCAGAAATTATAGGGCCCAAGATATTTTCGGTGGAGGGGACGCTAGGTTTTCCACCTGCTCAAATTTCTCTCTTAGGGTATACACTGGATTTCAACATGTCGGCAGGAGTCTTGAATTGGCCTTTCGTTTTTGTGACGTCCGACATCATCAATGAATATTTTGGTTATAAAGGTGTTAAGCGAATTTCCTACTTAACCGCCGGATTTATCTCCTATAGTTTTGTTTTATTGTACGCTGCTACCTTGCTGCCTCCCGCTCAATTTTGGCTAGACCTAAACAGCGTGGACCCGAAGGGTAATCCACTTCAAATCAATGAAGCATTCGGCATGATTTTCCGACAAGGTTTGGGCATTATCCTGGGATCATTGGTCGCTTTTTTGTTCGGTCAAATCATGGACGCCTTGGTGTTCCGATTTTTACGACGTTGGACTAAAAACAAATTTATTTGGCTTCGAGCCACAGGAAGCACCTTGGTTTCCCAATTTATTGATAGCTTTATCGTCATATTCATCGCATTTTTTGTATTCGGCAATTGGAGTTTTACGCAGATCATCGCAGTTGGATCAGTCAACTACCTGTACAAATTTGCTGTAGCGATCGCCATGACCCCCCTACTCTATTTTGCTCACTTTACCATCGATTGGTATTTGGGAAAAGAACGATCACAGGAAATGATTCAAGAGGCAATGGACGTATAGTTATCCGCAACCGCAGGCATCTTGGCCACATGCAGAATCCGACTTAAAGTTTTTCCGGATACGCTTGTACCAATAATATACAGAAATACCTAATGCTATGCCGATGATTCCAAAATTTAGCAGGGTATTGATCATGATAATTCTGGGTTTTCAGCCGCCAAGCGAATGTGAGCCAAATGGTGTTCACCGTGCCAGCGATATAAGGCAATGACGCGACTTAAAGGATACCATGTTTCATAACCGCTATGAAAATACAAACGATCTTGCCAAGTGTGGGTGGGCAGTGTTTCAAAGAGAGAGACCAAGCGAGCGTGTAATGCCTCGATCATTGGAATCGAAACCCATGGGGATAGTTGGGAGTCGGGCAGTGTTGCCCAAATTGATTCGGGATAACCGGGTACGGTAGGATTCTCACATGTTATGGCCTGTTTAACCCGAAAGTATAAGATGGAGTGACTATCCGCCAAATGATGAACAACCTGGCGAATCGTCCAACCATTTTGGCGGTAAGGCGAGTCCCAAGAAGATTCTGGAACCGTTTCCAGATACGACCGCAACTGACTTGGAAAAACTTTGAACGCTAAAATATTTTGTTTTATTTCTTCTTCCGAATAGTGTTCCTGTGCAACAAATGCACCGATAGGAAATTTCCTTAACGTGTCCATACAGCTTTGATTTCATTTAATAGTTCACTTTGAACGGCTGATCCTGCCACGATATTGCCCCCAAATAGATAATCGTCTCCACCCTCAAAATCGGTCACAATTCCGCCAGCCTCTTGGATTAAAAGGATACCTGCGGCCATATCCCAACTATTTAGGTTGTATTCAAAAAATCCATCAAAAAATCCACAGGCTACATACGCAAGATCGATGGCTGCAGATCCAAATCTCCGAAGACCATGTGTTTTCTGCATCAAAGACTCGAGAATCGTGAGGTACTTATCCTGTTTTTCGAATTTATAATACGGAAACCCTGTGGCTAATAAACTCTCGCCTAAGGTTTTGGAATTGGAGACAAAAATTCGTTGTTCATTTCGGAAGGCCCCTTGGCCTTGTATGGCCCAAAACAGTTCGCCAGTACCTACATGAAATACCACTCCCAGCAAGGGTTGCGCTTGGTTCACCAACGCTATGCTGACGGAATAATGAGGTAAACCATGTACGTAGTTGGCTGTGCCATCGAGAGGATCAATGATCCATTTCAAAGGAACATCCTCCGACTCCACGGTACCCTCCTCCGTAATAAAACCCGCGTCGGGTATTAGAACCTTTAATTTAGAAACGATACGTTTTTCAGCTTCTTTATCGACGTACGATACAACATTGTTTACGTCTTTGTATTCAATTGATTCGGTTGAAAATCGATTACGTTCGTCTTTCATAAATTGGCCTACCTCTTGGGCCAACAGTTTAACCTCGTGTGTGATTTTAGTTAAATCCATGAAGAATTTTTCCAGGGTTTAAAGGTAAGTAGCATTTGCAACAAAACAAGCCAAGAGAACATTGGATGAAAGGCTTGTTGACAAAATAAAAAGAGTACCCCGCAAATTAACCAATAAATCAGCCAAATGTATTTTTTCGATTTTACTTTTGCCAGGGGTTTTATCCATAAAAGGTGGGGGAATGTCCAAATGAGATGTGCATTGGGTCCGGTAACTCCGTGATCTGTTCCAAACCATAAAAGGATTAAAACAAGGGAAGCCAGACCAAAAACCGATGTGATAATCCACTCAACCGTCCACCCAAAGTTGGATCGTGAAAACCAAAAGAAATAGACAATTACGAGCAAGGGCAGCAACCAAGATTCGCGGATCATCGCGGGGATAGGAGGCCCCACATCGGCACCGGCTTGATATTCCTCCGATTGAACCAAGGGCACCCATTGTCCATTGGAAAACACCTTGGCTCGATCGAGCGCGGAAGCGAGATTATCTGGTAGAAAAAGAGCTTGTTTCCAAGAGGCTAGTTGATCGGCGGGAGTACCTAGTGCAAGATCCATTCCAAAATCAGACCAATGATTTTCTTGTTGTTTCGAGTAAATATCGATCCAATCTCGAAAAGTTAAATGGGCATTCCACGTAGTATCCCATTGAATCGAGTCTTTCTTAATATGTTGAATCACATCGGCTAATCGACTAGAGCAGTTATCGAAGAAAAATTTGTACGCATACTCTCTGTTTTCGGGCAAATAATTAGTCTCAAGAAACTGCAAAATGGCTTGATTCTCGGCAGGACTTAAATTTAAATACTGTTTTTTGACCCACCTACCTTCTTCATACCAGCCTTGTAAGCTGGGATACAAAGGGGATCTACCCAATTGATATGGTAATTGACCACGAAGAAATTTAAGATAAAACCCTTCAGTTCGAAAATCAAATACGCCGTAGTTGTAAGCCACCGAGATACCCAATTGAGGATCTTCGATGGCCAGTGCACTGTGTCCAAACTGAGAATACAGTTCTTTTCCTGGCCCCACGGTCAAAATAGAGATCTGAGCTTGTGGGGATAGCTGGGGAATTTGTTGGGCGCTAAGGTGTACATAGGTCCCACAAAGTAAAAAAACTAACCTGAGGATTGAACGCATAAAAGTAAAAGATCGGATTCCACAAAGGTAAGGAATCCGATCTTTTAAAATGAAATAGAGGGCGTATTAGATGCCAAAAAAGAAAGCAAGTTTATAAAAATCATTAGGAGCAAAACGAGCTGATTCATCGGCTACATTGCTACCAAAAGAGAATCGCATACCCGCACTACCTTTTTTGAATTGAACGTAAGGCCCTACCCAAGTGTATCCATCCGCTTGAGCTAAAGTTCCTCCTCCGTTGGTAGCACCACCAGACAGGTAAAGATTTTCAAAATGAGCACCGACCGAAAACCATGAGGTTGCTTTCACTCCTAAGTTAGCCCAGTAGTGCACATAATTATTTGTGGATTGTCCTCTCTCTGTATTGTTACGGAAAGCCCCATAGTATCCGCCATAAAACTGACCCTCCAATTTTGCAGCATCGTAGTTAACGGTAAGGTTTGGAACGATCCCATCACCCACTACCCCGCGGGAGGCAGCACCTGAAGACAATAAAGATCCCATGGTGAAACCAAGCTGAGGATTGATATTGAAATTGCCCGCAGTGAAATTGGCTCCCACTCCTACTTCCGTCCAATTTCCCCAAGCCGAAGCAGTTCCTGCCCCCCATTGGATTCCATAAAAGGTAAAGGCTGTTTTATCGGTCGCTTTATATGAACCTGAAAGCATCGGATTGAATCCAAAGAAAGCATCATGGTTTAGCGAAACCCCGATGTTTAATTTATCATCGGACGACTGAGCAAAGGTAGTCAAACCTACCGATGTGAAGATAATGGATAAAAGTAAACGTTTCATTTTCTTTGGTTTAATAAAATTTCAAAAATAGGATGTTTTGCCAAATTTTATAAAAGATGCCAGGCCTGACTGTTCTTTTTAAAATTCATGATCAAATATGGCCTAATAGGTCTCATTACTCCAAATATTTCCTCTGTTTTTTTATTTTTTTTGAAAATATTCTTTAAAAAAATCAAATTTAATCGACAAAAATATAATTTTAATCCTATTCTAATATACATTAAAACCAAATTAAATTCTGTTTTTTGACCTTTTTACAAAATATATTAAATTTTCTTTTAAAGTGTTTTGGATTTTTTTCTTCAAACAAAAAGGCCACCCGCAATGGGTGGCCTTTGATGTAAGTAACTAACAAATTAGACGGAAGGCTGGTCGATGGCTTTTTTACCAAATGACAACTTTTCTGATTCTCCGTCATGATCGACGAAAATAACATCGCCTTCTTTGAGTTCTCCTTTGAGTATTTCTTCTGCCAGTGGATCTTCCACATACTTTTGAATGGCTCGATTGAGAGGTCTAGCGCCGTACTGTTGGTCGTACCCTTTTTCAGATAAAAAGTCTTTGGCTTTATCCGAGAGCTCGATAGCAAAGCCAATATTTTGGATTCGGCCGAACAATCGATTTAATGAGATATCGATGATTTGGTGAATATCTTCTCGACTCAAAGAGTTAAACACAATCACATCGTCTAAGCGATTCAGGAACTCTGGGGAGAAGGTCTTCCGCAGGGCACTTTGAATTGTGGCCTTCATGGCCTCTTCTTGGGTATCTTGTCTAGATTTGGTAGCAAAACCTATACCTGTTCCAAAATCCTTCAGGTCACGAGCACCAATATTGGATGTCATGATGATGATGGTGTTTCGGAAATCGACTCGTCTTCCCAAACTGTCGGTCAATATACCATCATCTAACACTTGTAGGAGGATATTGAATACATCAGGGTGAGCTTTTTCGATTTCATCGAGCAACACTACCGAATAGGGTTTCCGTCTAACTTTTTCCGTCAGCTGGCCACCCTCTTCATAACCAACGTACCCGGGAGGTGCCCCAACAAGCCGAGAAATGGAGAACTTTTCCATGTACTCACTCATATCAATCCGAATGAGGGCATCTTCTTTGTCGAACAAATACTCGGTGAGTGTTTTGGCTAGCTCAGTTTTTCCAACACCTGTAGGTCCAAGGAAAATAAAAGTTCCAATAGGTTTTTTAGGATCTTTTAGTCCGACCCGTGTGCGCTGAATGGCTTTGACCAGTTTTTCGACAGCGGGATCTTGGCCGATAATGCGACCACGAAGGGCATCCCCCATTTTGAGAATTTTTTCGCCTTCGTTCATATTCACCTTTTGCACGGGAATCCCGGTCATCATGGCAATTACTTCGGCAACATTGTCCTCGGTCACGGTATGGCGCATGGTTTTGGTTTCTTCTTCCCAAGCCACTTTAGCTGAATCCAATTGCTCGAGCAATTTCTTTTCTTTGTCTCGGAGCTGGGCTGCTTCTTCATACCGTTGATTTTTTACAACCCGATTTTTCTCAGCTTTTATTTGATCAATTGACTCTTCAAGGTCTAAGATCTCCTGGGGTACATTGATATTCTTAATATGAACCCGAGCCCCTACCTCATCAATGACATCAATGGCTTTGTCGGGAAGGAACCGATCGGTGATATATCGCTCCGAGTATTTTACGGCAGACTCAATAGCTTCATCGGTATAATTGACATTGTGATGATCCTCGTACTTATTTTTAATGTTATTCAGGATCTCGATGGTTTCTTCTACCGATGGAGCATCCACCATCACCATTTGGAATCGGCGAGCTAAAGCCCCATCTTTTTCAATATACTGTCGGTACTCGTCTAAGGTGGTTGCCCCAATACATTGGATATCTCCGCGAGCCAAGGCGGGTTTAAACATATTGGAGGCATCTAGGGATCCACTCGCTCCACCAGCTCCTACGATGGTATGAATTTCATCAATGAACAAGATCACATCTTTTGACTTTTCCAGTTCTCCCATCACCGCTTTCATGCGCTCCTCAAATTGGCCTCTGTATTTGGTACCTGCCACCAGGGAGGCTAAATCAAGGGTCACGACGCGTTTGTTGAACAAAACACGAGATACCTTCTTCTGAATGATCCGAAGTGCCAATCCTTCTGCGATGGCTGTTTTACCTACCCCCGGTTCACCGATCAAGATTGGATTGTTCTTTTTGCGACGGGATAAAACTTGGGCAACGCGCTCAATTTCCTTTTCACGTCCAACAATCGGATCCAATTTACCGTGTTCGGCCATTTTAGTAAGGTCGCGACCAAAATTATCCAATACAGGTGTTTTGGATTTCTCCGCACTTTTGGAGTCACGCGCGCCTTGTCCGCTGTAGGATGATCCATACAGTTTATCGTCGTCGTCGTCAGTCTCAGGTCTTTCCATGGTAGGACTTTTACCAGTCAGTTGGTATTCAAGCATTTCTTTTATTAACTGGTAATTGATGCGGAATTTATTCAGAATCTGGCAACCGAGGTTGTCTTGATCCCGAAGGATGGCCAAGAGGAGATGCTCTGTACCGATGAGGTCGGAACGAAACATTTTGGCCTCCAAATGCGTAATCTTCAGTACTTTTTCAGATTGCTTGGTCAGGGGGATGTTGGCTAAATTTTTAATGTTGTTTGTGGCCGTACCCTTGGTGGCAAATTCAATGGCTTGTCGAAGTTCGAGAATATCTACTCCTGCCTTTTCCAAAAGGCCCAATGCCCCACCCTCGCCTTCACGAATCATACCGAGGATCAAATGTTCTGTGCCGATGTAATCATGACCCAGTCTCAAGGCTTCTTCCCTGGAAAGAGAAATGACCTCTTTCACTCTTGCCGAAAATTTTGGTTCCATCGTGTGTGTCTCGGTTTTTTAGTATGCTTATCATTTGCAATATATAAACAAACAACGAATTTCAAAGAAAAACTGTTCATTTTTGCCCAGCACAACTTTAGACTACGGGATGATTTAAGCCTTTGCCTCCAATAACTCGATGGAAGCAGGTCCTTGCATGAAAAGGAGATCAATTATTGATAGATTGGGAATCCACTGGTCACCAAAATTTTGACGATATGGACGTAACTCAGGCCAAAGCTCGGGCTTTTTGGGGTGAAGATACGCGGTAGGATTTTCCCCGGCCTCAGCCGAGAAGCAAATCGTTCGTTTAATGCCTAGGAGTCTTAAAAGAATTTTTAGTAAATCCGCTTGAAAAGCCAGTAACCATTCATTTTTTTGAGAGAACAAAGGAGCCAAATAGGGTTCATAATGTTCAAAATAAGGTGATTTCCGATAGGCTGTCTCAATGGTTCTCCAGTGATTGATCGCCCACCGTTCATGATTATCCAACGAAACATCCTGAATAACCATACCTTTCGGCGCATGAACGGGTAAAATTAATACTTCAATCTGATGAGGCCCCAATATGTAGGTTCGATTACGATAGGACTGTTTTACATACGGCTCTTTCGACCAGATGGTTAAATTGGACGTCGTATGACGACAAACTTCCTGAAAATAGGCCACTGTGGGCAAATAATGTCCGCTAAAAATAGGCATGAATTAGGCTTTCTTGGGTCTGGCGGTGGCACGGATTAATTTATCATTGATGGCTTTGCCCAATCCATGATCGGGCACTTTTTCAACCAAAATGACTTGAATAGGCCATGTATCCATTTCGCGAAGGTACGCAAAAAGATGATGTGCTGCTTCTCGGAGATCACCGGTTGGACTCAAGATCATTTGATTTTCTGAGGGGATTGATTCATGCGGATGGTCAAAACCTAAATATCCTGTGGTCGAATCCAAAGGGCCGGTCCAGTCGGAAAGCCAAACAACGGCTACCCGCGGTGCATAATGCTTCAAAAGCATGCCAGGAGCTTGCGGTTGTGAACTCGAGACGTCCAAGATCCGGATGGGTCCGATGAGGTATTCAATGTCTTCCGTAGGCAAACCTCCTTTACGATAGACCACCACGTCTCCTTGTTCCATACCGACGATGGTCGACTCCAAACCCACGGAACAGGGTCCACCATCTAATATGTAATCGACTTCGGTCCCTAATTGATGGGCGACATGCTGCGCGGTGGTGGGTGAAACATACCCAAAAGGATTGGCGCTTGGGGCAGCCAATGGAAAATCGATCGATTGGAGCAGAGAAAGCGCCAGCGGGTGATTGGGCATGCGAATAGCCACTCGAGGTTGCCCTGAGGTGACCAAGTCGGGGACGTTTATCGATTTGGGCAATAATACGGTCAATGGCCCCGGCCAATAAGCCTCCATGAGGGTTTGCAGGGCGGGTGGTACGTTGGTCACCAACGGGGACAATTGTTCAATCGACCCGATATGTAGAATTAAGGGATCAAAAAAGGGTCTTCTTTTTGCTTCAAATATCCGGGTTACAGCCGAGACATTCAGGCCATTCCCCGCCAAACCATATACCGTTTCGGTGGGTATTGCCACCAATCCACCTGAAGCAAGCACATGCTTGGCTTGATTCACTTCCGTTCCGATCCTGGTCATAGTATTTTCTGATAGTATAAAATATCCGGTTCTGGATTTACATTGTACGGTTCAGTTCGGATGTATCCACGTTGCTCGTACAATTGGACTGCTGACGAGAGCCGAGCTAAGGTATCCAATTTAAGGAATTTATATCCAAACTGACGGGCTCGATTTTCCACTCCTTCGACTAATACATGGCTCCAACCGGCACCTCTTCGTTGGGGTAAAATGAACAGCCGTTTCATCTCGGCGATTTCGTCTGACAAGGCTTTAAGGGCAACGATTCCAACCAATTCGCCCGCTTGTTCCAACCACAAAATATCACCGCGTAAGGATGCTTGGTAGAGATAAGGCAATTGAGTAAGCTCTTCTTGAAAACCTTGAAATTCAAGATCAATACCCAGTTCTTTGGCATATTGCTCAAAAAAAGTTCGAACCTGAATCATTTCTGTTGGGCGAGCGGAACGCACCACAGGCGGAAATTCGGGGTAACCTACCTGAGTAAGCCGAAGACCGAGGGCTGGTGCAGAGGGACCCGCCAATTTTCGGTCCTTATTTTCTAAAATAGCTTGAAACTGAGGGAGACTAATTTTCCCTAAACCAACTTCCACCAAGGTTCCGACGATCGCCCGTACCATTCCTCTAAGAAACCGATTAGCCTGGATGGTAAAGATGGCGTGTGTTTCGGAGATATCCCAGGTTGCAAGATCAATTCGACACCAAAAAGTGGCGACATCCGTCTTTACTTTTGAAAAGGCTTGAAAATCATGCTCACCCAGCAAAAATTGAGCTGCCTCTTGCATCAAATTAAAATTAAGTTTCCCTGAGTATTGCCATGAGGTTTGCTGTTGGAAGGGATTTTTCTGGAATGAAATGAAGTATTGATATTGCCTGTACTGGGCGTCGAATCTTGCATGAAAATTGGATGGGACAGCCCAAATACGGTGAATGGCCAAATCTGCTTTCAAAAAACGATTCAGTTTAAAGATGAGATCTGACTCCAGGATATCGGATTCCCATTCACCTTGAAAAATTTGATGTTTTGCATGAACACCGGCATCGGTTCGGCTACTTCCCTGAACTTGAACAGGTTGGCGCAGAATTAGGGAGAGGGCCGATTCCAGATCGCCCTGCACCGTTCGTTGTCCAGGTTGAATTTGGGAACCAGCAAAGTGAGTACCCAAATAGGAAAGTTCTATGAAATATCTCAAAACTTGCTATTTTTGGCAAATTTACACAGTAAATAGCAATCTATCATTCAACCTTACGACTGACCTTATGAAATTAGCCGTTCGCCTGCAGCTGATGGGCATGATGTTCCTTCTTTTTTTTACCTGGGGATCTTGGTATGGCCAAATGGGCAAATATTTGCTTTCCACCTTGGGTGCCACCGGAGATCAGGTGGGAAATGCCTACACTGCTTTTTCCTTAGCCACCATTGTTTCGCCCTTTTTTGTGGGATTGATCGCTGACCGGTATTTTTCAGCTCAACGGGTGATGGCTTTTTTAAATTTGGTGGGAGCAGCGGTTTTATACTTTTTGATTCAGGAGCAAGATCCCGGCACTTTTTTCTGGTATATCTTAGCTTATACCTTCTGTTTTACTCCAAATTTAGCGCTTTCGACCTCAATTGCCATGCGGCAGATGGAAAACCCGGAAAAAGATTACCCTAGCATTCGGGTGATGGGTACCGTCGCTTGGATCGTGATTTCGGTCTTAATCGGAACCTTGGGTTGGGGTGATTCGGTTCGGATCTTTGAAGTTTCGATGTACGCCTCTCTGGTTTTAGCTATATGGGCCTGGACACTCCCCGATACCCCGCCAGCTTCACAGGAAAAAGCCTCGATTGGTTCGATATTGGGTAAAGATGCACTTGTATTATTCAAAGAACGCTCATTTATAGTATTCTTCATTTCATCCATTTTGATTTGCATCCCTTTATCCTTTTATTACGCATTGGCCAATCCATCCTTGACCGATTCTGGCATGTTGAATGTAGAATCTAAAATGGCATTGGGCCAAGCATCTGAGGTGGGTTTCATGTTGATACTTCCCTTTGCTTTTATTCGATTGGGGGTAAAAAAGATTTTAATTGTTGGACTGATTGCCTGGATTATTCGGTTCATTGGTTTTGGTTATGGGGACGGACAATCCTTGGAGTGGTTATTGTATTTAGCCATTATCTTACATGGGATATGTTATGATTTCTTCTTTGTAACCGGACAAATTTATACGGATGCCAAGGCAGGACCGAAAATTAAAAATTCAGCTCAAGGATTGATAACTCTGGCTACGTATGGAGTAGGCATGGGGATTGGTTCTAAATTATCTGGCCTAGTGCTCGATTTGTACACCCGGACAGATCCTCAAACTCAGAAAAATGTGATCGATTGGTTACCCATTTGGTTGGTGCCTGCAGGTATAGCGGCGGTAGTTCTTGTTTTCTTCATCTTGGCTTTTCGGGATGAAAAAGAAGTGACATTGAACACGTAAATGAAATTCACCATGTTCAAAGTACCCCCTGGAGGTCGATCACGTCCAAGGGGTATTTTTTTGTCGATTATTGGACGCAAGAATCACGAATGACCAATTCAGATTTTAATATTTCGTATCGGTAAGGTGCATTCACTTTTTGAGGTTTGATCAAATCCAAGAGAATTTTGGAGGAAAGCATTCCCATATCGTACACAGGTTGCCAAACACTGGCCAGAGGAGGATTAAAGAACGTGGCGTAGGGCTCATCATCAAATCCAATAATAGCCACATCTTCTGGAATCTTGTATCCTTTTTCCCGAAGACTATGCATAGTACCGATGGCTACGGCGTCATTGACGGCGAAGACAGCATCTATTTGTTTATTTTGATCGAGTAATTTTTCAATGGATTCGACGCCAACTTCCGAGGAAAATCCAGTGAAATACTCCCTTTAAACTGGACAGCTACTAAAATTCGTAACTTAGTAGTTAATTATGAAAAAAGAACGTAGAAAATTAATTTACCAGAACCCAAAAAAGACCAAATTATACTTAAGGACAGTCGAGTTAGTCTCTCTGATACGCCATATGTCGACTTACTAAAAAAGTGAATTAAGTACACGCATTAAGTAACGTTATCCTAGTCCTACCGACCAGAATGGAAAGAATCAAAATTAACCAGATTAGATTCATTAGATTTGCTCAGGATACAATTAATTTACCAAATGCCTTCGTCAAAAATTCATTCTTATCAAGTCCAACTCACTTGGACAGGAAATTTAGGTAAAGGTACCTCAACCTACCATGAGTACTCTCGCAATCACCAAATTAGCAGCGTTGGAAAACCCACCCTGTTGGGTTCCTCCGACCCTGCCTTTCGGGGCGATCCCACTCGATATAACCCAGAGGAATTACTGGTAGCCTCCTTGTCCTCCTGCCACATGCTTTGGTATTTGCATCTTTGCGCCCAGGCCGGAGTTGTGATTGAGCAGTACGAGGACACCCCCATAGGTTATATGGCGGAAACCTCCGATGGTGGAGGGCAGTTTCAATCTGTTATTCTCCATCCAAAAGTTCAAGTATTGGAGAGCCATATGATCGACCTTGCCCTCAAGATTCATCAACAAGCCCATTCCTTATGTTTTATAGCACGATCGGTCAATTTTCTGGTTCAACATTCTCCTACTTGTCAAGCTACACAAGACTTGGGGAGTAATTTAGTAATCTGAAGAAAATTCTCTTTAGAATTTACCGAAGTATGACAAGAAAAGAGCCAGATAACCCAAATTAATCTTGGCAACAAGTGGGATACTGGGTACTTTTCTTTCATTAGTATAAAAATTAACAAGTAAAATCAAAGTGGGGGGATACCTTTGTAACGTACTTTGAAACTACCTAGGCTCGTGTATTTCTATTTTTTACTCTACAAACCCTTTGGGATGTTGTCACAATTCACCCCTGAAGGAGATCATGCAACATTAGGAGATCTTGGCTTTGATTTCCCCAAAGATGTTTATCCCGTTGGGCGATTAGATGCCGACAGTGAGGGCCTCCTCTTACTAACCAATGATAATTCCTTAAAACATCGTCTTTTGACACCCCAATTTGAACATCAAAAAACGTACTGGGTACAAGTTGAGGGAGAAATAACAGCCGAGGCCTTGCATCAGCTACAAACTGGTGTGGTGATTCGAATTAAAGGCAAAGATCATGTAACCTTACCTGCCCGGGCAGTCAAAATGGAAGAACCTCAGGTACCCGAACGGAATCCACCCATTCGGTATCGGGCCACAATTCCAACCTCATGGATTCAATTAACTCTTCGGGAGGGAAAAAATCGACAAGTTCGACGAATGACCGCATCGGTAGGATTTCCAACCTTGAGGTTAATTCGCGGAAACTACTTAGCCAATTCTGCCTCAGGATGGCAATCCGGTGAGATTCGAAGGCTTTCAAAAGAAGATATCATGCTGTATTTGAAAAATAATACCCGATAATTCTTGAATTAATACAATTCCACCCGTTACTTTGTCCCTCAATTAGGAAACCATTAAATCGTTCATCGTTCATGTCATACCGGATCGAAAAAGACACCATGGGGGAAGTTCAAGTTCCTGCTGATGTGTATTGGGGTGCACAAACACAGCGCTCCATCGAAAACTTTAAAATTGCGCAGAATATCAATAAAATGCCTTTGGAGATTATCCGAGCATTTGCCTACTTAAAAAAAGCGGCGGCGCTCGCAAATCACGAGGCAGGTGTTTTACCAGAAGATAAAGCCCAATTGATTGGCCAGGTTTGCGATGAAATTTTGGAGGGAAAACTGGATGATCAATTTCCATTAGTCGTTTGGCAAACAGGATCTGGAACCCAATCCAACATGAACTGCAATGAAGTAATCGCCTATCGTGGCCATGTGCTTCAAGGAGGTGACTTATTGGATAAATCCAAATTTTTGCATCCAAATGACGATGTAAACAAGTCTCAATCATCAAATGACACCTTCCCAACGGCCATGCACGTTGCAGCCTATAAGATTTTGATTGAGACGACAATCCCTGGTATTGAGAAACTTCGAGATACCCTACAAGCCAAGGCTGTGGCCTTTAAACACGTGGTAAAAATCGGACGGACTCACTTTATGGATGCGACTCCATTAACCCTGGGTCAAGAATTCTCTGGATATGTTTCTCAATTGAATCACGGCCTGAAAGCCATCAAAAATTCATTAGCACACCTATCTGAACTTGCTTTGGGTGGAACAGCCGTCGGCACGGGTATCAATACTCCGGCAGGTTATGATGTCACGGTGGCCAAGTACATCGCTCAATTAACCGGCCTTCCTTTTGTAACTGCCGAGAATAAATTTGAGGCTTTGGCCGCCCATGACGCAATCGTGGAAGCTCACGGCGCACTCAAAACCGTTGCGGTAAGTTTAATGAAAATCGGAAACGACATCCGAATGCTTTCTTCGGGGCCACGCTCGGGGATTGGTGAAATCTTCATTCCCGACAATGAGCCAGGTTCTTCCATCATGCCAGGAAAGGTGAATCCAACCCAATGTGAAGCTATGACAATGGCGGCTGCCCAAGTTCTTGGCAATGATGTGGCAATCAACATAGGAGGATCTAACGGACATTTTGAGCTGAATGTCTTTAAACCCATGATGATTTACAATTTCCTTCACTCTGCACGTTTAATTGGCGATGTTTGCGTTTCTTTCAATGACAAGTGTGCCGTGGGAATCGAGCCCATCCAAGAAAATATCAAGAAGCATTTAGACAATTCACTCATGCTAGTAACCGCACTGAATACTAAAATTGGGTATTATAAAGCAGCTGAAATTGCACAAACTGCGCATAAAAACGGCTCAACCCTCAAGGAAACAGCAGTTCAGTTAGGGTATTTGACGGCGGATGAATTTGATGCTTGGGTCCGACCTGAAAATATGGTGGGAGAAATCAAACTTTGATTCGCACCAAAATCTAAAAAAGAGCGTTTGAATTGTATCAAACGCTCTTTTTTATGCGCTTATTTTTCCTAAGTATTGGGAGCCTTTTTCTTTTCATGAGTTGCCGAATTCAACAAAAAACGGTAGAACCCGAAATTACATATCCCGCTGCGTATGTGATCAATGGGGGGGAAAACTCGATTAGTGTCATCAACTTGAATACACTGAAAGTCGAAAAAAACCAATTTTTACCCAATCATGGAGATCGATACGCCCACCATATTTATACCTCTCCCGATCAAAAAAAATTGGCGATTGCCATGCCTTCGTATGATTTCTCGCAAGGACATTCAGGTTTGCACGGCACCGATTTAAAAGGAGGCATAGCGATTGTTGATAGCCGAACCTTAGCAATTTTAGCGTCTTGGGATACTCCATTTGCCAATCACAATGCTGTATTTTCTCCCAATGGAACTGAAATTTGGACCGCCACACATGCACACAATGGTGAATTATTGGTGTATGGTTATCCTGAAACACAACTCCTACACCGAGCGAACTTAGGACCGGATCCAGGTGAACTTGTCATCACCCCCACAAATCAATTATTTGTCAATTTAGGCGAAAGTAGTTTTGTGGCACGAGTGCCTGTGCAAACCAAAGAGGAAGCCAAAATGATCAAGGTAGATTTATTTCCAACTAGTGTTTGGCCAGGTAACGATACCCTGTTAATTGTGGAAAACAAACATCAAAAATCAATTAACTTCATCGACTTGCGAACGAATCAAGCGGTAGAAGCTCTGGATTTGACATTTACTCCTGGCTATACCGCCTTTATTGATAACGAACTTTGGATTTGCCAACCAAAAACCAACCGGGTTCATATCTTTGAAAAGCAAATGGGGCAATGGATTGCTCAATCCATCATAGAAGCCCAAGCGGATGCACATGCGATTGGCCAATACAAGGAAAATGTCCTCGTCGTAAATCAACAAGGACATTCCGTATCAGTATTTAATCAAAAAACAAAACAACTCATCCAACATATTCCGGTGGGATTTAAACCCAATGGACTAGCCATTATTCCTTAACCTCGGGACTTAATCCGCTGCATCAATATATCTTGAAATTGCCTTTCGGTTTTAAGTAATGAGGCATATTGATCTGGATTGATCACCCGTAGAAATTTGGGTCGATAGGACTTAACAATGTCCGATTCTTGTTCTTTTAGACGCATGATACGTTCCTCAGCCTGTACAATTTCACCTTGAGGAATCTCTCCATGTGAAATTTGTCGTTGTAACTTTCTCATTTGCCGAATCACGGTTACACGTTCTTCTTCATAGGCATGATAAACAGGCCAAAATTTCTCAGCTTGGTCGCTGGTCAATTGGAGATTTTCGGTTATCATACCAATTTTCATGGCATGAATCTTTTCTTGATTCGATTTTTGTGCCAGTAAGTTTAATCCACAAAAGAGGAATACCATGCTAAGGGCAACTCGATTAAATACCATATAATTCGTCATACGCTTGAATATCTTGTTCGGTCATTTCTTCTAATGGGGCAATGCTCTGAGCATCAAATTGTACAGTCATTTCATCAACCGGTAAGGCGGTGGATTGATGTTCTTCCATATAGACTAGTATATCAGCATTTGACACTCCTTCCCAATTATTTTGAGGCATGGAAAAGTACCAAATTCCACCTACCATCAAAACAGCCGCGGCGGCAGAAAACCAGGATACCCACATTTTTTTTACTTTTCCTTTTTTTGTGACATCTACAGTTTGGGATAAAATCCGATCCTCTATTTGGGCAAAATAGTCTGCGGGAGTTTCCATCCGGGGAACCTGCCACGTCGGTATCCGATTCAACTTGGTCTCAAGTTGCTCGAAATAGGTATCCTCAGGTATTTTAAAGGGAGATTGCATGCGTTTCAAATGATCTTGTTACTTTGACACAATTCAAGGCAAAAGGTTTAGTGTCCTTCCACAAATTCTTCTACCTTTTTCATCGCTGTATGGTAAGTGGCCTTCAGTCCACCAACGGTGGTGCCGGTAATTTCTGATATTTCCTCAAACGTTAGGTGCTCAAAATACTTCATTTGAAATATCTGCCTTTGCTTATCGGTTAAATTCAAAAGAGCTTTTTGGAGGAGCAACTCTATGTCGGTTCCCGACATATCTCCTTGCTGAATGGACTGATTGACAGAATCCAACAAAAAGGAATTATCATCGATGGATTCGGTTAGTTGCCGACGTTTGCGTTGAAGAAAGGTCAAAGTTTCATTGGTGGTGATTCGATAAATCCAGGTGTACAATTTAGAATCTCCTCTAAATTTGTCAAGATTTTGCCAAATTTTGACAAATATTTCCTGGACGAGATCATCTGCATCTTCGTGAATAATGACCATTTTTCGAACGTGCCAATAGATTCGTTTGGAGTACGATTTGACAAGGGCACGAAATCCCCGATCTCGTTCATTTGGATTTAAAATCCAGTCAATTATTTGTTTGTCATTTTCCATCATCATCCCAAAAAACGAAACCTTGATACACGCATTGTATCAAGGTTCTAATGTAAGGGAAAATAAGTCCTTATTTTTTCCTTTTCATCACTTTTTTTACCGCCTCTATGATATGCTGTGCTGAAAGGCCATATTTCTCCATCAACTGCGCGGGTGTCCCGGATTCACCGAAGGAATCATTGACTGCAATGTATTCTTGCGGGGCCGGATATTCCAAGGCTAAAACTTGGGCAATGGCATCTCCTAAACCTCCATTGCGTTGATGTTCCTCACATGAAACCACACAACCTGTTTTCTTCACTGATTTCAAAATCGCTGCTACATCGAGTGGTTTGATGGTATGAATATTGATTATTTCGGCATCAATCCCCATTTCCGCCAATTTCTCCCCAGCTTGAATAGCCTCCCAAACCAAGTGTCCTGTTGCAAAAATAGATACATCTTTTCCTTCATTGACCATCCAAGCTTTGCCAATGACAAATTCTTGATTAGGGTCGGTAAACACCGGAACAGTTGGACGACCAAAGCGTAAATAAGCGGGACCATGGTGATCAGCTAGCGCGATGGTGGCTGCTTTGGTTTGGTTGTAATCACAAGGATTGATAACCGTCATGTGAGGCATAGCGCGCATCATGGCAATATCCTCCAAAATTTGATGGGTTGCACCATCCTCGCCTAGAGTCAGACCAGCATGGGACACCGCTACTTTGACATTTTTATCGGAATAAGCGATCGATTGACGGATTTGGTCATAAACACGACCCGAGCCGAAGTTGGCGAAAGTGGTAGCAAACGGCACTTTTCCTGCGGTGGCCAAACCTGCGGATACACCCATCATATTGGCCTCGGCAATCCCACATTGAAAAAATCGCTCTGGGTGATTTTTAATAAAGGTATTTAACTTTAATGACCCGATGAGGTCGGCGCACAAAGCCACGACATTGGGGTGTGACTGACCGAGGGCGGTCATCCCATCTCCAAAACCTGAGCGGGTATCTTTTTTTTCTGTGTATGTATATTTTTTCATCTGCAATGCCAATTAATAATCACCAAGAGTTTCAGGAAGTTGTGCCAAAGCATTGGCCAATTGTTCATCATTTGGGGCAATGCCATGCCATTTATGGCTTCCCATCATGAAGTCGACGCCCGCTCCCATTTCAGTATGCAATAAAATCATCACGGGAGTACCTTTTAAGGCCAATCGTTTGGCTTTGCGTAGGCCTGCGATCACGGCTTCCATGGAATTACCCTCTTTGATATCGAGTACCTGCCAGCCAAAGGCTTTATATTTAGCTTTTAGGTCACGATTGCTCATAACCTCTTCCGTGGAGCCATCAATCTGTTGACCGTTTAGATCGATAATTCCAATCACATGATTTAACTGATGATGTGGAATAAATTGAGCCGCTTCCCAAACCTGCCCTTCTTGCTGTTCTCCATCTCCCATCAAACAATAGACAAAACTTTCGTCACCATTCATGCGCTTGGCTAATGCCATTCCGGCTGCTACCGATAACCCCTGTCCTAGGGAACCTGATGCGATCCGAATTCCGGGAAGGCCCTCATGCGTCGTTGGATGCCCCTGTAAGCGAGAATTAATTTGACGAAAAGTCCCCAACTCATGCACACCAAAATAACCTCTTCTGGCTAATGTAGAGTAAAATACAGGTGAAATGTGGCCATTGGATAAAAAGAAGCAATCCTCTCCGGCTGCATCCATTTTAAAGGATAAAAATCCTCCTTTGCCTCTCCGGTTATTGATCTTCATTTGTTGAAAATACAGACCGACTAAAACCTCTGTACAGCCTAATGAACCACCTGGATGACCTGACTGACAAGCATGAACCATGCGAACGATGTCCCTCCGGACCTGCGATGCGATGGATTCTAATTCCTGAATTTGCATTGAACTATGATTGGATGATTGAGTACTAGACTAAAATTTGTGCCGTGTGGGCTTTTGTATCGACTTTGGATATGATATCAGTGATTTTTCCCGATTCATCCACCAAAAAGGTGGTACGAGCTATGCCCATGTACGTTTTTCCATACATACTTTTCTCGACCCAAACTCCAAATACCTCCGCCAAGGAATGATCCGTATCGGCCAATAAATCAAAAGGAAGTTCAAACTTGGCAATGAATTTTTGATGCGATTTCTCGGAATCCGGACTCACGCCCAATACCGTAAAACCCTGCGATTGGAGTGCTTGGTAGTTATCTCGTAAATCACAAGCTTGAGCTGTGCAACCGGGAGTACTGTCCTTAGGATAAAAATACAAGACTACTTTTTTACCTAAGAGATCCTCGTGTGTTACCGATTCACCACGTTGGTTCGTACTGGAAAAGGCCGGGATAGAATCACCCAACTGAAGTGCCATACTTAAGGGATTTTTGATTGAAACATTTTTTCATTGCCTGCTTGATCCGTCACTCGACATCGAACTTGGCCTTGGAAAATTACGGAATTATTGGGTCTTTCAGACCATATTTGGCCGTTTTTATATTCATATTTCATCAAAATCCACTCTTCATTTACCCAACAATTAAAATCTCGTATACCGCTAAGGTTGTCGGAGATTTTGAATCGAATCTCCTGGTTGGAAATTTTAATAGGCTGTACCAGTGGGGCAACGGTATCGGCTTTTAAGCTAAACACTCCGAGCTCTCTTGATTGAAAAGAGATGGATTGATCTTTCCATTCCCCACCTAAAAACTTTTTTCGTGTCCCCTCAAAATACACATGTTGTTTACTCAGTGGGACGGAAGGCATAATCGGAGCCTCCCATTGCACCCGAAAGTAATCCTTCAGCGGAAGAATATCAGTGTGAATCATCAATCGTGATCCTTGGGCCGCCAAATGAAGAAACGCCGTATCGTACAACGCTTCTTGCATATGAACCGAAAACTGACCTGATCGAAGCATCTTTTTTCCTGCATGAAAAACGAAAATACTAGGAACGGGCTGAATGGACTTTTCAACCATCACTTGAGTGGGAACCCCATTTGCCATATCCCAAATAAATTGTAAGTGATCTGGCGTTCGAACTGGATTTCCGACAGGTAGCCATTTTCCTTGAACCTCTACATTCGCTAACCGGGTTTGGGGATGTGTTCCCCTAGCTGTTATCAATAAGAATTGTTCATTTTGCTTTACTTCAACGACCGGAAAACCACCAACTGGAATCTCACTTGAGGTTATTTCAGCACTCTGTGCATCTCCTTGGATCGCGAAATTCAATTTAGTGCTATTTTGGAATGAGTCTCCGACTTCTAGTTGCATATCGTGTAAGGCCCGATCAGTAATTCGAAACGTACCTTTTTCATCTGACGTCCGGTAATGATCCATCCGATTTCCAGGCAAAACGTACAGTCTGTGCATACGTTCTCCCCGACGGAACATTCGGTCATAGTCAGTATGAACATTCATATCATATTTTAAGTCGAACCGTGAACGTCGGAAACGAAATGCATAAATTTCTTGGTTATCTTTCCGCAAGGTGAGGGACTGAACCCCTAACTTGAACGGGGTGGTCTCTGCTCGATCGTAAGTCAATACTTCTACCCCAACCTTCCCCACTACCCGAATTGGGGATGGGATTTGATAGACTCCGTTTTTAAAAACCGGAGTAAAATCGATGGCACCAAATTTCCCATTGATTCGGGCATCGGCACTCAAACAGCGAAGGGTAATTTTATAAATCTGGGGGGCCAACTTATCCCGTACCTCCGAAAAACCAAATAAGGCTGGATCAAGTACTCGTTCTTCGGCATCCCGAATCTCAAAATGCAAATGAGGACCAGCTGAGCTACCGGTGTTGCCGGAGAGTCCAATCACGTCCCGCTGTTTAATTGGAAATTGCCCTGGAGCAAATGTGAGGTCCACTTCCCATTTTTTTAGTGCGTATTGCTCAGCCAATAATTTCTCTTTCCATACCCCTGAAATTTCACGAAGGTGGGCATACACCGTGGTGAGCTGATTAGGATGGGTAATGTAAACAGCATTTCCGTATCCATCTCGTGCAATTTTTATTCGCGAAATGTATCCATCAGCCGCCGCGTGAATCGGAACTCCCTCTACGCCACCTGTTCGAATATCCCAACCTGCATGAAAGTGATTGGGACGTAAATCACCGAAACAACCAGACAAAGAAGCTATTTTACCGGGTTGGACCGGAAGAATAAAATAGCCTTTCTGAGGGGCGATATCGGACGTTGACAAATGAACTTGAGCAAAGGAGGTAAATGATCCTAACCAACAAAGGACCAGTAACCATCGTAAATGGGACATTCTACATGATTTACTTAACAAAAAAACGAAGCATTTCTTGACCTTCCAACCGAGCGACCAGTTCGTCACCCGCTTGAACAGCCGATACCCCTTTGGGGGTTCCAGTAAAGATTAGGTCACCTACTTTTAAGGTGAAATATTTTGAAATAAAGGATATTAGATAATCAATACTGTATAACATCATGGACGTATTTCCTTCTTGTCGTATTTGTCCATTGACAGCTAAGTCGAAAGAGACCTGATCTAATGAAGCAAATTGCTCTTTAGGAACGAAAGAGGAAACAGGAGCTGAACCATCAAACGCTTTGGCCAATTCCCATGGTAGCCCTTTGGATTTAAGACGGCTCTGGACATCACGGGCTGTAAAATCAATTCCAAGACCCACTTCTTGGTAGTACTTGTGCGCGAATTTCTCCTCAATATTTTTTCCAATTTTTGAAATCCTGATCACCAATTCGATTTCATGGTGTACATCCTGACTAAAATCGGGGAGGTAAAAATCTTCGTTCCCTTTCAAAAGGGCGGTTTCGGGTTTGGTAAAAATAACGGGTTCCGTAGGGCGCTCATTTTTTAATTCTTCAATATGATCCGCATAATTTCTACCAACGGCAATAATTTTCATTCTTTGACAGTTACTTTACCTACAAAATTAGGTCTATCCAATAGAATTAAAAACTATTTTTGCAAAATACACATCCGTACATCATGAAAAAAACCATCTTTTCCTTTTTGTCCGCTTGCTTGCTTGTCGGGATAATTTGGGCGTGCCAGCAGGTTCCGTTGACAGGCCGAAAACAATTTGTTGGGCTTATCTCACAAGATCAGATCATGGCTTTGAGTTTCGCGGAATACAAGGGTTTTTTGGATACATCTAAAGTCCTACCTGCCTCAAATGCCAATGCCGCCATGATCGCTCGCGTAGGAAGTCGCCTTAAAACCGCCGCCGAGACATACCTGATTCAAAACAACTACAGCGAAGCTATCAATGGATATCAATGGGAATTCCGATTGGTAGAGGATAAAACCGTGAATGCTTGGTGTATGCCGGGTGGGAAAGTCGTTTTTTACACGGGTATATTACCGATTTGCTTAAACGAAACGGGTGTTGCCGTGGTGATGGGGCATGAAATAGCCCATGCCATTGCCAATCATGGCAGGGAACGTATGAGTCGGGCCATGGCTGCGCAAGGCATTACCCAAATTGGGGCGGTGGCGACCGGGGTGATTACCCAGAATGAGCAATTGATGAACCTTGCCGGACAGGTATTTGGTATTGGTACCCAATTGGGCGGTGTTTTACCAAATTCACGCATGCAAGAAAGTGAAGCAGATAAATTAGGACTTATTTTTATGGCACTTGCCGGCTACAATCTGGATGAATCGGTTGGATTTTGGGAACGTATGGCCAAAGCGGGTGAAGGTTCTCAAAAACCACCCAGACTTCTTTCAACGCACCCAGCTGACAGCGAACGTATTGCCAACCTAAAAAAGTTAATACCACAGGTTCGGCAACATTATGCGACCATTCAAAAGTAGTTCAGCTAATTCGAAGTAGGATTTACTGACGAAATGGCCGCCCAAAATTGGTCATTTTTAAACAAAAAAATTCCCCTAGAGGTTACTTTCTAGGGGAATTTTATTTTAAGGAAATATCTGAGCCAAAGATGGGTAGTCAAACAATCCACAAACAGCTAAGATTACCTCATAATTGTTGGCACCAAAGACCTATTAACTACTTTTTAGGAACCAAAACTCCATCAGCTACAAAGGTCAGTTCATTCTTGTCCTGAGTAATTTTGGCGATGTCAGCTTTGCTAGCCCCGGCATCCTCTGCATAATGTTTTTGATCGGCTACTGAAACTACTTTATTTTTAGCCACTCCCTCAAAAATTACTTTTTTACCGGCAAGGTCTTTAGGAACAAAGAAACCATAATCTTTGAATGTTACACGCATGGTTTGGCCATCTGCTAGTTTCACTTTCATCCAACAGCCCGACATTTGGCAGACCGACTCCACCTCCCCTTCTACTTTGGCGGGAACGCTTTCGGCACCTTTGACATCCCCTACTAAGGTTACCGCGGGTTTGGCATCTTTTGCATTGATTTTCTTACCAAATGAATCAAATTTTTGAGCCATAGAGGCTAAGGAAATTCCTAGGATTAACGCGGTAGAAAAAACGTATTTTTTCATGTTGACATTTATTTAAGTTGACGAATATCGATTACATTTTTAGCAAATTCATATTCTTTGGGTTCATTGGAACATATCATTACCCAGCGGTTAGACAAAAGGTTCTCGACGTGTTCTAGATACCAGCGTGCCCCTTGGGCATCCAAATTGGCTGTTGGCTCATCTAAAAATAAGCACGGCGATTGAGAAAAAAAAGCTAAACCTAATTTGACACGTTGTTTCATGCCGGAGGAAAAATACTTTACTGCCTTATTTTTGTGTTTCTCCAACTGAATAAGTTCGGCTACGTCTTGACTACTTACTCCGGGTAGCCAGGGTTTAAACTGTGCGTGAAAATGTAGGAGTTCAAGCAAAGTAAATTCCTCCACTAATTCCAAATAAGGAGCTGCATAACCAACGAACCGGAAGAAATCGGATTCTGGAATAGGATTTTGATGCGTGTCGAGCCATGTGCAATTGCCTTCAGTGGCAGGCAGATGTCCCGCGATGATTTGAGCAAGTGTGGATTTTCCCGATCCATTCGGTCCAATGACCGCAACGGGTTCACCAACCGCAAGTGAAACGGTCAATTTCCGAAAAATCCACTCTCGTTGAAATCGTTTTCCCAAATTTTCAATTTGGCAGCTGAGTATTGATTTAGTCATCGGAAATAGGACCAGAACCTTTTCGAATAATCCCTCGTTTGGAGTTCTCTATAAACTGAACGGCGGACTTTACATACTCATTTTGCGGGAGTTCAGCGACAATCGCTTGCAAGGCATCACTTGTATTGAGGTCACGTAAGTAAATATAGCGATAAACATCTTGAATGGAATAAATCTCCTCTGAGGTGAATCCACGCCGACGAAGACCTAGACTATTAACTCCTGCATAAGAAAGCGGCTCTCTTGCTGCTTTAACAAAAGGAGGTACGTCTTTTCGAACTAGCGATCCTCCGGCGATCATGGCATGCGCACCAATTTTGACAAATTGATGCACCGCACTTGTTCCACCAATAAAAGCATAGTCACCCAATTCAACATGTCCAGCCATCTGAACGCTATTGGCCATGATGACATGATCTCCCAATAGGCAATCATGCGCAATATGGCAATACGCCATGATGAGGGCATCGGAGCCAATTTTTGTAGTATACTGATCCACCGTTCCACGATTGATGGTGACACACTCTCGAATGGTGGTCCGATCACCTATTTCAACCGTAGTATACTCACCGTTGAATTTAAGGTCTTGTGGTTCAGCGGCAATGACAGCCCCAGGGAATATTTTACAATTAGCGCCAATTCGAGCGCCATCAAAAATGGTAACGTTAGGTCCTATCCAAGTTCCCGAGCCGATTTTAACATCAGCTGCAATATAAGAAAACGGAGATACGACCACATCCTCACCTATTTGGGCATCTGGATGAATATAACTTAAAGGCTGTGTCATTACCAACATACAATGTGGATTCTCAAGATTTTTTAACTAATCGGGCAATCATATCGACAGAACATACGAGGTTTTTACCCACCCATGCCTCGCCATGCATTTTGGCCACACCCATACGGACAGCGGCCGACAACGTACATTTAATGACTAACGTATCTCCCGGTAAAACATTTTTAAAGAACCGACAATTATCGATTCCCACTAGGTAGGGCCAATAGGCTTCCGGATTTCCGGTAGAAGTCAACACCAGTACTCCTCCAGTTTGGGCAATAGCCTCCAATTGCAGTACACCCGGCATCACTGGATTCTCCGGAAAGTGTCCAGTGAATTGAGGCTCGTTCATGGTTACATTTTTTACTCCGACCACGGTCTGTCCGTCAAGGGATACAATTTTATCCACTAATTGAAAAGGATACCGGTGGGGCAGTAATTTGGCGATCTGATGGACATTCAACACCGGCTCTGCATTGGGATCAAATGAAGGAGCGGTAGTGGAGGCTTCCTGAATTGCTTTTTTGATTTTCTTTGCCAAGGCAACATTGGAGGCATGGCCGGGTCTTGCAGCTAAAATATGGGCTTTGATTGGCTGTCCCACCAAAGCTAAATCACCCATAACATCTAATAATTTATGTCGAGCCGGCTCATTCAAATGGCGTAAACCTTCGGAGTTGAGGGGACCCGTAACTCCTACGGGTACTTCATCCTTATTCAATAATTTGGCCAGCGAGGCAACTTGTTCTTGAGTGGTTGGCTTTTCGGCAAATACAACTGCATTGGACAAATCTCCCCCCTTGATTAAGCCGGCATTTGCTAGTTTTTCAAGCTCATGCACAAATACAAAGGTACGTGAATTAGCAATTTCAGATTTAAACAAGTCGAGTTGATGCAACTGGGCATGCTGAGGAGGCATGATTTCCGATTGATAGTCAACCATCACAGTTAAACGATAATCATTGAGTGGTAAAGCCGCTAACTCGATGGAATGATCCTCATTTCTAAAGTGGATAGCTTCTGAAACCTCAAAATAGTTTCGTAAGGCATTTTGCTCAGACAGTCCGGCCGATTCCAATAGTTCAACAAAGGGTAGAGCACTTCCATCTAGAATTGGTACTTCAGGACCATTTAGTTCCATAACCAAATTATCAATTTGCAATGCCACACAGGCAGCCAAAAGATGCTCTGTAGTGTGTACTCGTGCACCCTCTTTTTCCAAAACCGTACCACGTGAGGTATCAACAACATACTCCACTTGGGCAGGAATGAGAGGTTTACCGGGCAAATCCGTTCGTTGAAAGACAAGTCCGTGGTTGATGGTAGCCGGAACGAGAGTTAATGTTACCTCTTCCCCGGTATGAAGACCAATACCCTTGATTGACTTTTTTTCTTGAATCGTTAATTGCTTTGTATTCATAGTAATTTTTATACCCACTTACTAAAGGGATTTTTTAGTTCTTTGGTTCCTGTTTTTTTAAATCTTCTACATCCTTCCATAATTGGGGAAGCTTTCGAAAAACAGCGGAGGCTTTTAAGTAGTCGCTCAAATCGAATGCAGGTGAGCCAAACCAAGCTTTATATGGTTGTTTTATGGTTTTCATAATTCCGGATTGGGCTGCAATCTGGGTTCCGTCGGCTAAATGGATATGACCTGCGATTCCGACCTGCCCACCTATTTTATTGAAGTTACCAATTTTTGTGGAACCTGCAATACCAGTCTGAGCGGCTACCACGGTATGCGATCCAATTTCCACATTATGGGCAACTTGAATTAAATTGTCGAGTTTGGTTCCTTTTTTGATTCGGGTTGTTCCCGTGGTGGCCCGGTCGATGGTACAGTTGGCACCTATATGTACGTCATCTTCGAGCTCCACGTTGCCTAATTGTGGAATGGGCATGTAACTTCCGTCCGGCTGGGGAGCAAAACCAAAGCCATCACTGCCAATCACGGAGTTGGCTTGGATCACGCAACGGTTTCCAACTTTGGTTCCTTTCAATAGTCGGGCTCCAGCGTGAATATGACAATTCTCTCCTAATACTACGTTTGGACCCAACGTCACATGGGATTCAATGATACAACCTTTGGCCAACTGAGCCCCGGGGCCTATGTAGGTAAAAGCACCAATCGAAATTTTTTCAGGAATCTGTACACTCGGATCAATGATGGATGATGGATGAACCGACCAGTCTATTTGTCGCTGCCATTTTTCATATTCTCTCAAGAGAATGGCGAATGCACTGTAGGGATCAGCCACACGAACGAGGGTACAAGAAACCGCATGGGTTGCCTTAAAATCGTTGCTGACTAGAGCAACAGAGGCCTTGGTTTCGTATAAATAGTTTTCATATTTAGGATTGGACAGAAAAACCAAATCTCCGGGTTGCGCGGCATCGATTTTCCCGACGCCCGTAATCATCACCTCCGGGTTTCCTTCCACTTGTCCTTGTACAAGTTGGGCTAATAAGTTGACTGAAATCTCTTTCATTCGTTTCAGAAATGGTCAAAACTGGATTCAAAGAACGCTCAGCTCTTTCAATAACTTACAAAGATACAGGATTGGCGGTAGAAACGTAATATTTTTTGACGATATGACTTAGGGCTTTGATGGTTGGTAAATCAGAAGCTTCGGAAATATCGACGACCTCCCGATTTTTCCGAAGAATTAAGATTTGCGATCCCTCTGGCAAGTATCCTTTGTTACTCACTTTTCCTTGACGAAAAAAATAGGGCCTAGCCTCCTCGCTAAAACCTGGTGGAAGTTGGAAAGTGATCTCCTTGGGCTCTTGAGGTTCAGTTGTTAATTCGATGGAAAATAGTTCACGGTTAACCAATCTTTTGGCTAGATAGCTAAGTATCGTATCAGGTTCAAATTGCCACTTTTTTAAATGAAATAGGACGTCTAGGTCATCCAATTGAGAAAAAAGAAACAGTGCCGATGGGTTTTGATGTACTGACTCTTTGGATAAGTTCTGAGTTAGAAAAAATCGAAGGGGATCCTGAAGGAAAACAGATTGTTGTATGGACACCAACCACCTAACCCGGTCTAAAATTGAGGTAAGCATACTTTCTGCCGCAATAGCTGTGCGATGCAAATAAACCTGCCAGTACATCAATCGACGTGCATTCAAAAAATTTTCTACACTCAAGAGCCCCTTTTCCTCCACCACAAGTTGATCATTGAATACCTGCAACATTTTTATGATACGTTCTACCCCGATGGTTCCTTCGACCACCCCAGTGAAGAAACTATCTCGCTTTAGATAATCCATCCGGTCCATATCCAATTGTCCCGAGATAAGTTGATGAAAAAATGGACGAGGGTAAGTCCCTTCAAACATCGCAATGGCAGTAGTCAATTGGCCGGAAAAGGACTCATTCATGTCGCGCATCAATTGTAGAGATAGCCATTCATGCGAAACATGGTGAAGCAATTGTTTCTCTAGAACATGTGAAAATGGGCCATGACCTAAATCATGTAAAAGAATGGCCAATTGAGCTGACTCTTTTTCTTCATTTGAAATAACATGTCCTTTGGAACGAAGAACATCCAAGGCCTCTCCCATTAAATGCATAGCCCCCAAAGCGTGTTGAAATCGAGAATGAACGGCTCCGGGATAAACCAACTCCGCTAAACCCAATTGCTTTATTCTCCGTAACCTTTGGAAATAGGGATGTTGGATGACATCGAACACGAGAGGAGATGGAATTTGCAAGAATCCATACACAGGATCATTGATTATTTTGTGTTTATTTTTCATGCCAACTCAATTAATATCAGACCCTTAACCCGAAAGGGTATCCAAACTAGAAGGGTAAGGTTACCATTTTTTTTGGAAGTACAAAAAAAATAAATTTATTTTGCTAAGCTTTTCAGTAAGCAGGGCCTATAGCTCAGTCGGTTAGAGCACCTGACTCATAATCAGGTGGTCCCTGGTTCGAGCCCAGGTGGGCCCACCAAAGCAGAATCAAACGATTCTGCTTTTTTTGTTTTAGCCTAGGATTAACCGTATATTTTTTTAAATTTGGTTAATTTTCCAGACATTCTAAAAACCTCCCGTAAAAAGCTTTTTCGATAACGCTCATGAAAAATGATGACTCCTCCCAATGAATACAGACCCCATATCGTACTTAATTCCCAAGGGATTATTCTAGAAATTGACGACAAAATCAGTGATTTTGCCACCTTGCACCAACCTATTTTTTCACAGATCACGCCTGAATGCGCAAGGCTTTTTCAAAGTTCCTCACCTTGGAGTACTGTTCAAACTATCCCGGAAAATATCATTTTATGGGAATTTGAACCGTTTCAACACGATCAATGGCTTGGCTATTTTCGAATGTTACCTTCTTGGTGGGATCAAATGAAAGAACTGCGGATTCAAATTGAATCGACGCCCATGATCGCTTGGGAAAAAATAAATCAATGGTTTTCTGGACTTTACCCGATCACTTGGGGATGCCAAAAGGAAGAATATTGGTTTCAAAAACCAGCCAATCAAGCACATCAACTTAGTAAGATCAACAAGAATCCATATTCATTTTCCTTTTTTTCAGATCAAAAGTGGGTACTTTCAGAGGATTTTTTAACGTTTCTACACTACTTTACCGATACTATCAGTCCTACCTTTCAGTTATTAGATCAACTCAATCATGTATTCTTTTCCGTCCACTTGGATTCGGATTTTCGGATTATTCAGGTTTCGGATAACTGGTTTTCGTATTGGGGCAACTCGATGGTTTATCAATTATTCACCGATTACATTGAAAAAGAAAGCCAAGGGAAATGGGAAAATGGAGGTATTTTCTCCATTCAAGTCCAGCCTGGATATTCTTTGACTTTTTTATTTCACCCGGTTCAAGTAGTGGCGCAAGGGCACATGCGGGTCGTTCTTCAAGCCTATTTCTTCCCATTTCAGGAGCCAAAGTCCAATCAATTTACTTTACACCTCCTTTGTTCTTCCTCAGGCGAGCTGATTTGGTCCAATAAAGAAGCGCAAAACCTGTTAAAACACAGCGAGCCTAAACAGGCAATCTGGACATTTTTACCACCCAAAGCTCGTCAAGAATCCTTTGAAGCCTTGTTGGAATTCTCTAAAGGTCACCCAAACCAAGAGGTTTATTATCAATGGCCTATTGCATCGGATACCATGTTGACTTGGCAAATTAAATTCAGTGCCGTTCACCAACACTGGGAATTTTGGGGTAATTTCCTACCTATCAATCTTGATTTCATTCAATCATGGCAGGTGTTTAATGAAATATATCAGCCTATATTTTTAGCCAATGCCTCGCCTATGTGGATTTACGAACCACAAACTTGGCGAATTCTGGATGTCAACCAAGCGGCCTGTAACCAATATGGCTACCGAAGGGAAGAATTTAAACACCTCACGTTGGTCGACATGCGTCCACCGGATCAGGTTTCCGAACTTTTTAAAAATACAGCAAAACTGTATCTTCAGGGGCAAACTGACTTTGGTGTCTATGTTCATGTAAAAAAAAATGGATCCAAATTTAAAACACGCATCTCTGGATTTCCCATTCAACATAACCAAAAAACCTATATCATTGCCACCGGACATCCGATTATGGAAGAGGCGCTTGAAAAATACAGCTTAGCGCTACAAATGTCTGAGAAGAAACTAAAGGCGGCAGCCAAAATGGCTAAATTAGGTTATTGGGAACTTAATTTAATCAATTTTGAATTAACCTGGTCGCAAGAAATGTACGATGTGTATGAGGTCGATCCGACTACCTTTTTCCCTACGCATACGACGTTTCTTGATTTGATCCAACCCCAGGATCTCGATCAGATAAGACAAGTTTGGGAAGGAATTGAAAATGGTCAAACCGAATTTGAACTCATCTTCCAAACCAAACCCCTACAAGGAAAAACGAGGTGGATTCAAGATCGTTCACAGTATGAATTCAATCCACACACTCAAGAAAAATGGCTTCGAGGTACTTCTCAAGACATTACGGATCAAAAAGCGGAGGCGTTAAAGCTCTCTTTGTTTGAACGGATCGTCGGGGGGGTTAAAGAAGCCATCATTATCCTCCAACCCGATCCTTATCTAGGGTATATAGCTACCTATTGCAATCCTTCATTTTCTAAATTAACGGGTTGCAGTTGTGAGAGCTTCTTAGGGAAAAATCCATTAGAATGGTATCAATCCAGTTGGTCTAAAGAACAGATACAAGCAATTTATTCAAATCTGACAACTCAAAATCCAATTCAAATCACGTTCCTCCACACCAAACAATCAGGGGAAATTTATTGGTCAAATTTAAGTTTTCAGCCAGTTCAAGAAAGTTTGAGTGCTCATGTATTTTGGGTTTTGACCGATCGAGATGTTACCCAGCAGAAAAACGAGGCCTTGCAATGGAAAATGGGCGCCGAAATCAGCCGATTTTTTTCTCAGTCTGAAACATTACATGATGCTTTGATCGATACCTTGGACTATTTGGCGGATATGGGGCGATTCGACATCGCTGAATTTTGGTTTTTAGACCCCACTGTTCAAAAATTGTATTTGAAAGCACATTTGGGGCGGAGTGAGATAGGCCAGCTTTTTTACTCTCATTCCTCTTTGGTGCTACAATTTGGTTTGGGCGAAGGGCTTCCGGGTCAAGTATGGCAAAATGGTCAAATTCAATTTTGGAAAATAGGGGAAGAAGCCCTGAATTTCCCTCGCAGAAGGGCCGCTCAACAGGCAGGATTGCATGAAGTATGGGGAATTCCCGTTCGTCACCAACAACGTATGATTGGCGTTTTGCTGGTGGGCCGGGGCATCCAGTTGGGTTTTCAAGAGCTGACCCATCAAGTGCTGATGCAAATGGAATGGCTATTGGGTGCCGAAATTACTCGAAAGCAGATGGAAACCCAATTGCTCGAGTTATTTACCTTTTCTCCCGATTTACTTGGTATTTTAGGACCCAATGGGTTGATCCGTAACATTAATCCGGCCTTTGCCCAGACATTTGGATATAGCTTTGAGGAATTAGTAGGAAAAGATCTATCATTTATTCTGGAGAACAATCCTAAAACCATGGAATGGGTCCAGGATACCTCAGGAACCCAGCCTGCTATTTTGGCTAAAAGTTTTACAAAACATGGTGAACAAAAATGGATATCCTGGACGCGTTCTTTCACTGGAGAACCCGAAGAATATCGATTCATTTATGGCCGGGATATCACGCCGCAGGTACAAGCTCGAGAGGAGCTAGAAAAGAAAACCCAGCAATTAAATGTGTTATCCGAAATCAATTCCGCTTTACTGCAAGAAAGCAATTGGATGGATCCCATGTATCGAGGCATGAAATGGATGGCTCAGGTGATTCAGGTGGATCGAGTATCATTTTATTCACTCCAAAATACCAAAGCTCACTTGCAATTGGAATGGTGTAATCCGGACATTCCCAAACGCTATAAAACAGGAAATTGGATTTCAGAGGAGTTAAGTGCCCATCCGAAATTATTAATTAAATTACATCAGGGTCAAGTGGTGACCCAAGCAAATGGCCCCAAAGAAGGCCCCTTGTTTTCCTCTTTTTCGTATCTAATACTTCCCATTTTGGTTAATTCCAAAGCTTGGGGATTTTGGATATTTGAGAATTTGGGAGAGCCTCATGAATGGGATATTGAGGAATACACCTTTTTGGGAACTTTATCTCAAAATTTCACCAAGGCGATCGAATCTCAGCATCATAAAGGGGAGTTAATCACGACGTTACGGGAAAAAGAAAGAATACTTCAGTCCATCTCGGACGGCTTTGTGGTAATCGATGACCAATTCAAATGGCAATACCTGAATCGAACAGCAGAACATTTATTGCAAATCAATGCAACGCAATGGAAAGGGAAATCGGTGGTTTCCACATTGCCCTTTACACCAGATACCCATTTGGTCCAAATTGTGATGGGGGCAGTCAAAACCCAGGAAACGGCATCCTTTGAAATCTTTTATCCTCCAACGAATCTGTGGTTTGATATCAAAATTTACCCTACTGGTGAAGGACTAACGGTTTATTTTCAAGACATTACAGATCGAAAAAATCAACAGGAGACTTTAGCCAAAATGAATTCTTCTTTGGCTAAAACGATACATGAATTGCAAATTTTGAACGACGAACTCGCTCAATTTGCCTTTATCGCCTCCCACGACTTGCAAGAGCCCCTGCGAATGATCACCAGTTTTTTACAACAACTGGAGCGAAAATATGCCGAACAACTGGATGATCGCTCAAAACAATACATCCAATTTGCTACGGATGGCGCCAAACGGATGCGGCAGATAATTACCGATTTGCTTCAATATTCCAGAGTTGGAAAACAAATTGAGAATGCCGAGGATTTAGATTTAAGCGAACTTATCGATGATTTTCGGTTATTGAGAAAAAAACTGATTCAAGATCAAAATGTACATCTGACATTGCGAACCTCCGGCCGATTTAGGTTTTATCGTTCTCCGATTGTTCAGGTATTGCATTGCCTTCTGGATAATGCAATACGGTATGTTTCAACTGATCGAATCCCCACCGTTGATGTCTGGATGGAGGAAAATACCCACGAATGGATCTTCTCAATTCAAGACAATGGCATTGGGATTGACTCCGTCTATTTTGATAAGATTTTCAGTATGTTTCAGCGTTTACACGATCGTGAAACCTACGATGGTACCGGAATGGGCCTGGCAATTGTCAAAAAGCAAGTGGAGAACTGGGGAGGGAAAGTGACGGTTTCCTCCACTTTACAAAAAGGGAGTACCTTTGTGTTTACTGTACCCAAAATACAATCCTATGAGTCTTGATCGAACGACCTATCAGGTATTGGTGGTGGAGGATAATCCAGGTGATTTTCTTTTAATCGACGAATTTTTACATGAAATGGTCTGGCGGCCTTCCATTCAACGTGCGAAAAACTTTGCGGAATTCAAGAACATCCTATCGAATCAAAACGATCATTGGGACATCATCTTTTTGGATTTAACTCTTCCTGATTTAAGTGGCGAAACGTTGGTTCGGGAAGTGATAACATTGGCCAATGAAATTCCGGTAGTAGTTTTAACCGGATTCACGGATATATCATTTGCTATCAAATCCTTAGCATCTGGAGCAGCTGATTACCTAGTTAAGGATGACCTATCCCCCACCTCTATTTATAAAAGTCTAGTCTATAATTTAGAGCGAAAAAAATATGTAGCGCGGATCCGAGAAACAGAAAAAAAATACCAAGATCTATTTCATTTAAGTCCACAACCCATGTGGATTTTTGATCTAGACTTATTGCAGATCTTGGATGTTAATTCAGCGGCCATTTCGACCTATGGATACTCTCGCGAAAAATTACTGGAGAAAAAATATGAGGAGGTTGTTTTTCCAGACGATCTAGAGGTCACCAAAGAACTAATTCAATCTCTTCAAAAAGGAAAACAACCGGTCAAGCCTTCTATATATCGACATGTAAAAGCCGATGGAAATTCGATCTATGTCGAGTTGGAATGTCAGATCATCGATTGGCAAATGAGAAAAGCCTGTCTGATGCTCTCCCACGATGTGACCGAACGGTTTCATCGGATGCGGGCCATCGAGGAACAGAATAAGCAATTGAAAGAAATAGCCCGGATCCAATCCCATGAGGTGCGTTCACCCTTAAGTGGAATTTTGGGTTTGATGGAACTTTTGCCCAATTTATCCGAAGAAGAGAAACAAGATTTTGCCGATGGCAATTCCCCTATTTGGCAGATGATGGTAGAATCGGCAATGAATTTGGACCACTTAATTCGCCAAATTGTCGACAAAGCGCAATCCATTGGTAATTAATTTATAATTTTTTTTATAATTTTCATAGATTAAAATCTTGAAATTACGGAGTACATGCGTATCCTATTGGTGGAGGACAACGAGGGGGACATTTTTTTATTCAAAGAAACGGTCCGAGATTTAGGGTATTCGATCGAGTTGTTTGTCTCGAAAAATGGTGCCGCCGCTTGGGAATTTTTACAGAAGAATCACGTTCACTTGGTTCTACTAGACATCAATTTACCGCTGATGAATGGCTTCGAACTGCTGGAACGAATCAAATCCGATGAATCACTCCGTGGAACACCGGTCGTCTGCCTTTCTACCTCTTCGCATGCACCGGATCTACAAAAAGCCTATCATTTACATGCCAACGGATTTTTCAGTAAACCTGATGATACTCAAGGTTTTGAACAGCTCTGCAATATTATCCTGCCTTATTGGGAATTCGCGATTCCTCGGTTTGAATAAAGTTAATTTTTTGCTTGCAATGTAAATTTTTCTTTATACCTTTGAATCAAAATTAGTGAAGTTATCATCTTTTGATATACAACGAGTAGAATAGACAATTGAACCGTTGTTGATGAGTATCGAACTTCCGCTTTTGGTTATTTAGGTCCCCTTCCAAACTCCTTCTTACTTTAGCCCACCTCTGGCACATTTCAGTGGTGGGTTCCTTTTAATTAAACATTATTTCACATGTTGTGAATAAGGGGCTTCTGGCCTAATAATTCACATAAATTATAAATTTCAGTTAAAAATGAATTATTAAAATATATTTTTAATTGCATTTTTTAGTATTTTTATTCAATATTTTATCTATTTGTTGAAAATTTTGGGTGAATTTCATGGTTAATAAGATAAAAATGTTTTTATTCGTTAATAGTATACCCTCCTAACACAACATGAACCCGCTACTGCATACAACCAATCATCAATTTATCCAATGGCTTGGATACGATGATCACCCGCTGGGTACAGATCCTAGTCTGCAAAGTTTGGTTCAGCTAACAACTCAAATTGCTTGTGTCCCGGTGGCATTCATCTCTTTGTTTACCGACCAAGAGCAAATCCAGCTAGCACAAGTTGGAATTGAAATAGAGCGAGTTCCATTTCATGATACATTTTGTCAGTTTGCGATTTGCCAGGAGAAGGAACTTTTTATTGTGGAGGACGCACGATTGGTTCCTCAAATTCAGGACTTGAGTTTAGTTCAGGCGGACCCTAAGATTCGTTTTTACGCTGGGATGTCGATAAAATCCAAATCGGGGGAGATTATTGGTTCTTATGGTATCATTGACTTTGAGCCAAAAATATTGACGGAGGAAGTGCAAAACCAAATGATTTTAATTGGCCGTCATGTTGCCTCGTATTTTCAGCAACGTTTGGATAGTTACCAATCCAACCTCCATTTGCAAAAAGCCTTGGAGAGTAAGTTGTCTCGGACGGAAGCTTTTCGTAGTAACCAAGAGCGATCTTACCAACGGCTGTTTGAGTCCATTACGTCCTCTCACATCACGAGTACGTTTTCCATTTTTGGAAAAATCTTGCAAGTCAACGGGCATTTCGCAGAATTCATTGGGTACTCTATCCCAGAACTGGTCAATAAACCATTTACTGATTTTATTCCCACTGCAGAGGTCCCCTCTTGGGAAAGTTTTTGGTCGGATTTAATGAGTGGAAAAACATATCATGGAAAAATCAAGTTCCTCCATGCCCATGGTCATGAAGTGTGGCTTTATTCCTCTTTTTGTCCAACATTCAATGAGCATGGACAAGTCGATCGCATCCTCCAAATTAGCCAGGATATTACACGACAGGTTTCTATTGAGTGGGAGTTACGACAATCCAAACAAAAGGCCGACCATCTAAATAAGCAAAAAGACATTTTTATTGCCAATTTAAGTCATGAGATCCGAACGCCCATTAATGCCATTTTAGGCTACACGGATATCTTATTAGAATCGGAAAAAGAAGAGATCAAAGCGCAGCAATTGAAAAGCATTCAATACGCTGGAGATAATTTGCTTCACTTAGTAAATGATCTTTTGGATTATTCAAAAATAGAAGCTGGCTTATTCCAATTTCATCAAGAGCCTTTCAAATTGCGAGAGGTGATCGAGCATGTGCATTCGATGTTGAAGGTCAAAGCACAAGAGAAAGGTATTTCCATTCGGTACCACATCGATGAATCCATACCCGAGCAGGTAATGGGGGATTCCAAGCGATTGAATCAGATCCTCTTAAATTTAATCAGTAACGGAATTAAATTTACTTCACAAGGTGAAGTAACCACCACCGTAAAAGTAGCCAAGGAGTCCCCCTATACTTTGCAATTTTTTGTAAAAGATACAGGGATCGGGATCCCGTCTCACCGTACAGAAGCCGTATTTGAACGATACCATCAAGCGGCATCCGATACATCGCATCATTATGGTGGAACTGGCCTAGGACTCAGTATTTGCCGGCATTTGGTAGAAAAACAAGGCGGCACAATTTGGTTGTCAAGTGAGGAGGGGAAAGGGACGGTGGTGTCGTTTCAGATTCCAATGACAGTCTGCCAGCAGCCATGTGAATCTATAGACAAACCTTCATCCGTTGAAACCACCCAAGCACGTATTTTGATGTGCGAGGATAATGAAATCAACATTCGGTTGGCAAAAACCCTGTTCTCCAAAACCCAGTACCAGTTGGATACCGCCCCCAATGGACAAGTAGGAATCGAGCTTTTTTTGGCCAATCCATATGATCTTATCTTGATGGACATCCAGATGCCTATTATGGATGGATTGGAAGCTACTTTCAAGCTACGGAATGAACATTTAGTACAAGTTCCAATCATTGGTTTAAGTGCGCATGCCTTGCAGCATGAAAAGGATAATTGCTTGAATGCTGGAATGAATGATTATCAACCAAAACCTTATAAAAAAGAGGAACTATTTGCGAAAATAGAATTTTGGATTTCAAAAAAAGCACTCACCGAACAAAACAAACCACACCTCATCAGTTTAGATGAATTGAATTCGTTTACTGGAGGAGATGAGACCTTTCAACAGGAACTACTTCACCTAATGGCTGGTCAACTAGGCCCTTTAATCACCCAATTAGCCAAAGGTATAGAACAAAAAGAAATTGATTTTTTATCCCGTGATTTACATACCATCAAAGGCTCTTTAGGTGTCTTGGGAGTGGATGTAAGCTTAATCGTAGATCTTGAAGAGTTGATTCGTACCAAAAGGAAAGATCCTATTCCTCTGGCGATGCGCGTTTTAATTTACCTGGAAGAAATCCAAAAAGAAACTTTCGATACGCTAAATTCCTTCGTCATTCTCCCGTAAAAAAGGGTGAAAACACCCTTTTTTTACCTTTTGTCTATAAATTATCCTTATAATTTTGGGTCTACGTAAAAAAAGACTAAACTTAGGGCACAAACCCTCTAAAAACATACATGCTCACTCCTGACATTCTTCATGCTGTGCTAGAACATGCACCGGAAAGTCTGGTGGTGTTGGATCACGAATGTCGAATTCTTGCCTTTAATCAAGGATTATCCAAATTACTTTATTCCTATTTCGGCAAATCGCCCCAAGTTGGTGATTCGTATATTCATTTTGTTCCGAAGCCCCATATAGAAACCTTTAACTCAACATTCCAAGAAGCATGGAATGGTTCAAAAGTGGAGTTTGATGCCCCTACCGAACATAATGGGCAAACGTATTGGTTTCGGAATCAGCTAACATCTTTCCAAAATTCCAGTGGCGAAACGGTGGGTGTCATTTTTGCCTCTAAAAATATTACCCAAGAAATGTGGTATCACCAAGCCTTGGAAATTCAAGCCTCTGCCATGCAAGATTTGTTTGATCAAGCTAGTGAATCCATGATATTATTGGATTTGGATGCCAAAATAATTCAGATCAATCAATTTGCGAAAGAAAGTATTGAACGTTTACGGAATAAAGTACCCGAAATTGGCCGGTATTTTCCAGATTATCTTGATCCTCAAAATAAACCCTTATTTGACGAATTATTCCAACAAGCTGCAGAAGGAGTACCTGCAGAAAAGGAAATGTCGGCGTTGTCGGTTGATCATCAGCTGTATTGGTTCAAAACTCGACTGAATCCCATTTATCATGCTGATGGCAAACTATTGGGAGTTACCGTGGTTTCAGAATACATCACAGAGAAAAAACAAGTAGAAACCTACCTAAAAGAAAGTGAAGCCCGATTTCGTAGTATTTTGCAAGCCATCCCACTGCCAATTGTCCTTCTAGATCCTCAAACTCAAGTGGCTGGGGTTAATCATTATGCCGAACGATTATTTCAATGGAGGGAGGCAGAGGTTCTTGGACTTAATTTGGATGTTTTGATTCCTCCTCAATTTAGAGAGGACCTCATGATGAGCTCTTGGGAGTCATTTGTTTACCACCTAACAGAACCCGAAACTACTCATGAGGTACTGGAAGTATATTTGCCTAACCAAACCCAAAAATCATTTTTTGAGGTCTATGCCAATGACTTTGAATTTAGAGGAAAGGCTCAAACGGTTTTGATGTTTTCGGATATCACTTCTCACATTCAATCATCAAAGGTGATTCACAACCAATTGGAGATACTTAGAGAAGTTGCCTTCATCCAGTCCCATGTCATACGATCCCCGTTGGCCAAAATACTCGGCATAGTGGATTTACTGACCCAGGAATCCGAAATTTCATCGGAGGATAGAAAAGAGTGGCTGGCTCTCTTGTCTGAATCTGCTGGGGAACTGGATGAAGTTATTCAACAACTTGTGGACCGGATTGGTCGATGATACACTTTAAAGCGACATGCGTACCGTGACTCCGTAGGTTCTAGGGTCTCCTAAAATGCCAGCATAATGTCCGGTACTTCCTGGTGCCACCAACAATTGTTCATAATAATTGGTATTAAAAATATTGCGACCCCAAAGGAGCACAGTTACACCATTTGAAGCTCTAAAACCTACTCGTGTATTCCATAGGGTATATCCAGGGATATTCAAGAATGCGGATGGTGTAGGGCTGGAGGAAAAGGTACTTCGGCCAAAACCATCCAAACCTATAAAGTAATTACCCTTCCAAGAAAAAATAGACCCTTTTTGCGTCCATTCAGTCGAAATGGAACCTGCATAGCGAGAAATTCCGGGAAGTTCCTGGCCTGAAATATCCACAAATGCAACCGGACCTCCTACGTTTTCAATTGGTACTGGCGCATTGGTAAATCTAACGTAGCGCCCATCCGTAAACGAAAACGAGGCTTGAGAGGACCAATGATTATTCCAGCGAATTTGGCCTTCGACCTCAAAGCCCTGAACTCGGACTCGCTCCGCATTGGCCAAGTACCCCCGATTGACTCCAGGCTCTGGAGATTGAACCTGAGTCTGATAGTCCCGAATTCGGGTCGAATACATCGTAAAATTAAGCTGAGAAGCTAAACTTGGTCGGGTTTTTACTCCGATCTCTGCATGTTCAACAAACTCAGGCTTTACCCTTGCCAGTTCGACCATAACACGGCCTTGATCCGTCGGGAGACCCCCAATATTTACCCCAACCGGCTTGTAGCTTATTGAGTAGGTACCAAAGGTTTGCCATTTTGATTTCTCAGGACGATATTGAAGGGTCACTTGCCCAGATAAATTGGTCTCATCTACTGCAGTAGTAAAAGCTTGATTGGTATACACACTGTTTTTCAAAGCAAGGAGGGCTGGGTTTGTTGTTGACAGTCCCCCATAGGTTTGTCGGTCATATTCAGCTCTCTTTTCATCATAATTGAAGCGAATACCTGGTAAAAAATGCCAATCGGATGAAAATTCCCAATCCAAATTACTAAAAATGGCCGCGGAAGTACTCCGGATCCGATTGGTCGTGCGAATACCATAGTTGTCCAATAGACCGGGCGTACGCCAAAGTGGATTTTGATTATTTTGTACGAATCTCCACTGCACTGAGCCCACTTCTTCTGTTTGAACTGGATCAGATTTTAGGTCTTGAAAAAGGGAGAAAACACCGATTACTCCGCTCAGTTTTTCTGAAAATGAACCTGCGTAGCGCACTTCTTGTGACCATTGTTCATGGTACGAATTTCCAGCTGATACCGTAAATGAAGGCAACCCCAAGTAATCTCGATCGTTTAGTGGATCCCATTTCCAATAACGCCATGCGGTTGTAGAAGTTAGGGTACCGCTTCCTATCTTGATATCAGCCTGAACCGATGCCCCCCCTAACTGGTTGTCTGCACGAGAAGGGGTATCGTGATCAATCTTTCGTTCAAAAGCAGAATTGTAAGGCAATTGATAATTCAAATCGGCAATAATGGCATTAAATTGACGGAAAGCAGGACGCTGCGTCGTCACGACACCAGCCACGGGCCATCCATATCCATTTGGTTTTTGATCTGAAATATCGGCCGCAAAAGTCAATTTGGTTTGGTCATTTACCTGGTATAAAACCTGGGCTCTTAGTCCGATATTATTAAGGTCATTGACCGATTCTTTGGTACGCACATTTTCTAAAAATCCATTTCGTTGAGATCCTGTAAACGAAAGTCTTGCGGCTACTTTTTGGCTTAATGGACCAGTTACAGACGCCTTTGCTTGCACAAAGCCATAATTACCATAACTTACCTCGACAGTAGCTCCCGGATCGAAAGAGGCGGCTCGGGTGGTTAAGTTGAAGGCTCCGGCTGTGGTATTTTTACCAAAAAGGGTTCCTTGAGGTCCACGTAAAATCTCAATCCGATCAATATCCACAAGGTCAAGTGCTGTGGCGGCAGGACGAGCATAGTAGACACCATCCACATAAAATCCTACACCCGGGTCAATTCCATCATTAGTTAGCCCAAAGGTGGAGCCAAGTCCTCGAATGTTCAAGGTCGTATTTCGAGCATTGGAGGCATACAATTGTACATTAGGCGTTAGTTCTTTGATGCGATTTACTTGAAAAGCCCCCGCGTCCTCAGCCGTCACGCCTCGAATGACCGTAATGGGTATGGGCACCACTTGAGAGGATTCCTGCCGGCGGCGGGAGGTAACCACCACATCATCGAGTGCATTCTCATCCGCCAGAAGATAAATCTGGACATTGGATTTATCCACCACAATTTCCTTCTTTTGGTATCCAACAGAGGTAATGACAAGGGTGAATGGAAGCTTTTGCCCTGTCAGTAAAGCAAAATTTCCTTGTACATCGGTGATGGCCCCATTGGTGGTACCTTTAATGACCACCGATGCCCCAATGACCGGCTCAGAGGTCTTCTGATCTAAAATTTGACCTTGAAGTGTGGCATTGATGGTGGGCGCATTTTGAGCATACGAAATACTTACCCAGCTAAAAATTGCCAGAAATAAAAAATTTTTCATTTCTTGTATTTGGTTTAATGTGGAACAAAATCAGATGATTCATTTCGTTGAACCACCTTCCACGGGGGTGGCCGCCCTCGTGGATTTTTTATAAAACTACAAATTCTATTTAGTCTACCAATTTACTATACTTATAAGATTTTCATTTTCTTCTTTTCTCCACATTAAATCTTTTATTTAGTCAATTTTACCGGTATAAATCGAAAGAATTTCAGGACAGGTTGTATATTTGTCAAAACAAATAATTTCAATCAACAACCAAATAATCGATGAAAGAAGTGTTCATTGTGGCGGCGAAACGGACTCCTCAAGGAAATTTTGGGGGGAGTTTAAGTCACTTTTCTGCGATTGAGTTAGGCACCCTTGTCGTAAAGTCGGCTAAAGAGGCGGCAAAAATTCCATCAAAAGCAATAGACGAAATCTTTTTTGGGCAAGTTATTCAGGCCAATGCAGGACAAGCACCTGCACGTCAGGTGGCACTGAAAGCGGGCCTTGGAGAGCATGTTCCTTCCACTACCGTTAATAAAGTTTGTGCATCAGGCATGAAAGCCGCCATGCTTGGAGCCCAGTCCATTCAATTGGATTACAACCAAGTGGTGGTAGCAGGAGGAATGGAAAGCATGTCGCAAGTTCCCCATTACCTCGCCAAAGCTCGCTTTGGGTATGGATACAGTAGCGGAGAATTAATCGATGGCCTTCAACGCGATGGCTTGATGGATGTGTACCAAGGTAAACCCATGGGTTGTTTTGCGGATGCCACCGCAGCAAAATATGCATTGAGCCGAGAGGCCCAAGACGCCTATGCGATCCGATCTTATCAACGCGCTGCGCAAGCCTGGGAAAATGGTTTTTTTTCGGATGAAATCGTTCCCATTCGTTGGCAAGATAAAAAAGGAAAAACTATAGAGATTCTAGAGGACGAAGAATACAAAAAACTTCAATTCGAAAAAGTACCCACTTTGCGTCCGGCATTTACCCCTGAGGGGACTGTCACGGCTGCCAATGCCTCGAAAATCAGTGACGGGGCTTCAGCCTTAATTTTAGCAAGTGCTGAGGCTGTTGCCGAATATGGCTTACAACCTCTTGCGCGAATTCTTTCTTTTGCTGATGCAGCCACCTCACCCGAATGGTTTACTATTGCCCCGATTGCAGCAGCTGAAAAAGCATTAGAACGAGCCAACTTGACTATGGCTGACCTAGATTTTGTCGAGGTAAATGAGGCTTTTGCTGCGGTACCATTGGCTTTTGCACAACATTTTAATTTGGATCAAAACAAACTAAATGTTGTAGGTGGAGGGGTTTCCTTGGGACATCCACTTGGTGCTTCTGGGGCAAGAATTTTAGTGACCTTAACGCATTTACTGAACAGAACACAAAAAAAATTAGGTTTAGCAGCCATTTGCAATGGTGGAGGTGGAGCTTCAGCCATGATCATCGAACGAATGTTCTAATCAATTTCCGGAGAAAGTAACCCATTTATCTTTCTCCGGAATGTACTGAGTCCAGAGGTTATTCTACAAAGGTTATCAACCTACTCATTCTATAGCTGGGAAAACAATTTTAGCTGGCAAAGTGAAAATCGCATGTGGGCGAAACCTCTTCGATAAAAATTGTGGATGAGTTGGGTTCACTTTCCCGAAAAATCAAATTTTGGTTTTCCAATTTCGAATTTTCTTTAAAATGGCCTCTAGTGAGGCACTTTATTTCCGATTTCTATTGACCTCATCATAGCAAACTATGCATAAATTCAAAAGAGTATCTGATTTACTAGGCTCAAAGAATGTGTTTTTTTAATTAGGATAACAATGGAGATCTTCAAGTAGACTACTTTTATTTCATTTGATATGCTGCCAAATAGAATGTAATTTTGCACCCAATTTTTTAGCGCAAATTCATGACAGAATATCAGCATCAGTCCATTGAGAAAAAATGGCAATCCTTTTGGGAAGAAAATCAAACCTATCGTGTGGATATTGATTCCTCCAAACCCAAATTTTATGTTTTGGACATGTTTCCGTACCCCTCAGGTGCAGGGCTACATGTGGGCCATCCTCTTGGGTATATTGCCTCCGATATTTATAGCCGGTATAAAAAACTTAAGGGTTTTAATGTGCTTCACCCAATGGGCTTTGATTCTTTTGGTTTACCCGCCGAACAGTACGCCATTCAAACGGGGCAACACCCAGCCATCACGACGGAGAAAAACATAGAAACCTACATCAAACAATTAAAAAACTTAGGGTTTGGGTACGACTGGTCGAGAGAAATTCGAACCTCCGATCCGGATTATTACCGATGGACCCAATGGATTTTCCGCGAACTCTTCTCGTCTTGGTACAATAAAGAAAACGACCGGGCAGAGCCCATTGAAACACTAGTCAACCATTTCACGCAACACGGTACCCTAAACTTAAAAGCGCATACGGAAGATGATTTACCTTCTTTCTCTGCAGAGGAATGGCAAAGCTGGTCAGAAGAGAAGCAATATCAAATGACATTGCCCTACCGATTGACGTATTTATCAGAATCCGTTGTCAACTTTTGTCCAGCTCTGGGCATGGTTTTATCCAACGATGAAGTAAAAGATGGCGTCTCTGAACGTGGCGGGCATCCTGTGGTCCAAAAGAAAATGAGACAGTGGGTCATGCGAATTACCGCCTATGCAGATCGATTGATCGAAGGGCTTAATCAGTTGGATTGGTCGGATTCCCTCAAAGAACAACAACGTAACTGGATCGGTCGGTCGGTGGGAGCCATGGTGAAGTTTTCCTTGGAAAATACGCCAAATGTGGTTGAAAATGGGTTGTCTGAATCAGAAATCGAAGTATTCACTACACGAGTGGATACCATTTATGGGGTATCTTTTTTAGTATTAGCCCCAGAACATGAATGGGTCACCTCGTTAACGACTGCTGAGCAACAATCTACGGTATCGGCCTATATAGAGGAGACTCAAAAAAGATCCGAATTAGATCGAATGTCGGATGTTCGAACCGTATCGGGCGCTTTTACGGGATCATTTGCCATCAATCCCGTCAATGGAGCCAAGGTACCTATTTGGATAGCCGATTATGTATTGGCGGGGTATGGAACAGGAGCCGTGATGGGAGTTCCGTCGGGGGATCAACGCGATTGGAATTTTGCAACGCATTTTCAATTACCAATTATCCCGATCTTGGATGCTCAAACCAATCTCGATACGCAAGCCGATCCAACCAAAGAAGGGAAATATATAAATTCCGAGTTAATCAATGGACTTTCCTATACCGAAGCCACACAAACTCTGGTAAATTGGCTAGAAAACCACGGAAAAGGTAAGGCTAAAGTAAATTACCGCCTTCGCGATGCTGTGTTTGCTCGTCAACGGTATTGGGGAGAACCTGTTCCTGTGTATTACCGAAACCATGAGTCGGGTGACTCCATACCGTACTTGGTCGCAGATGAAGACCTCCCATTGGTTTTACCCTCCATTGATGTTTACCAGCCAACTGAATCTGGTGAGCCGCCGCTGGGTCGAGCTCAAAATTGGAAATACCAGGGTGAATTTGACTATGAACTTTCTACAATGCCGGGTTGGGCCGGTAGTTCGTGGTATTGGTTCCGGTACATGGATCCAAAAAATAAAGGAGCCTTTGCCTCGAAGGAAGCCATTGAGTACTGGCAACAGGTTGATTTATACATTGGAGGTACCGAACATGCCACAGGTCACCTTCTCTATAGCCGTTTTTGGAATAAATTCTTAAAGGACAGAGGATACGCATTGCATGAAGAATTTGCCCTAAAATTGATTAACCAAGGCATGATACAAGGTCGCTCAAACTTTGTGTACCGGGTTAAAAATGCAGATGTTCCAACCTTTGTTTCTTATGGATTGAAGGATCAATACGATACAGCCAAACTACACGTAGATGTCAATATTGTCGAAAACGACCTATTGGATATTGAGGCATTCAAGAGCACACGAAACGACATAGGGGATCAACCTCAATTTATTTTGGAGGATGGCCAGTACCGTTGTGGTTGGGAAGTGGAGAAAATGTCGAAATCCAAGTTCAACGTGGTCAATCCGGATGACATTGTTGCACGGGTCGGTGCCGACACCTTCCGTTTGTATGAAATGTTTTTAGGACCTCTAACTGAAAGCAAGCCATGGGACACGCGAGGAATGGAAGGTACCTATCGATTCATTCGAAAGTTATGGCGGTTATTTTTTGATCCGCAAGGCCAATCACTCGTAACCAACAACGAGCCCACGGCTAGTGAGTTAAAAACCCTACACAAAACCATTAAAAAAGTCGGTGAGGATATTGAACAATTTTCGTTCAATACAGCAGTCAGCGCCTTTATGGTTTGTGTGAATGAGTTGGCATCGGCTAAATGCCACAAAAGGGCCATCTTGGAGCCTCTGGTCATTTTATTGAGTCCATACGCTCCACACCTCGCTGAAGAACTTTGGGAACAGCTTGGACATACACCTGGAACGGTTACACAACAGTCATTCCCTGTCTGGAACCCCGCCTATCTGATTGAAGATTCTATTGAATATCCTATCCAAATTAATGGAAAAGTCCGTGCCAATCTCGTTTTTGCGGCCGAAGCCACCAAGGAGGAAATCGAAGCGGCAGTCCTGGCAGATGAACAAGTAATCCGATGGATGGAAGGCAAACCAGCCAAAAAAATCATCGTGGTACCCAAAAGAATCGTTAACGTCGTTATTTAACCCGACAGGGGGATTTTATCCCCCTATTTTTTTTAAAATATGATTTCAGTCGATAATGTTACCGTCGAGTTTAGTGGTCACACCCTTTTCTCGGATATTACGTTCAATATTAATGAGAAAGACCGCATCGCGCTCATGGGTAAAAATGGGGCGGGAAAATCTACCTTATTAAAAGTGATTGCCGGAGCCCAAAAAGCTACCAAAGGGAAGATCTCTGCCCCGAAAGAAGCTGTTATTGCTTACCTGCCTCAACATTTGCTAACCGAGGACGACTCCACAGTTTTTGAGGAAGCAGGCAAGGCCTTCAAAGCTGCCCTGGCTATGCAACAGGAAATTGATGAAATCAACCATCAATTGGAAACCCGAACCGATTACGAATCCGATGAATACATGGCACTCATCGAACGAGTGTCCGACTTAAGTGAAAAGTTTTACTCGGTGGAAGAAGTCAACTATGATGCTGAAATCGAAAAAACATTGCTTGGTTTAGGATTTGAGCGATCGGACTTTCATCGGCCCACTTCTGAATTTTCGGGGGGCTGGAGAATGCGGATTGAATTGGCCAAAATTCTACTTCAACAGCCTGACTTGATTCTCCTTGATGAGCCAACCAACCACATGGATATAGAATCGATTCAATGGTTGGAGGAATTTTTAATTCACCAAGCCAAAGCTGTCATTGTCATTTCACACGACCGTGCGTTCGTTGATAACATCACCAACCGAACAATTGAAGTAACCATGGGCCGAATCTATGACTACAAGGTGCCCTACACTCAATATCTTCAGTTGCGAAAAGAACGGATGGAACAGCAACAAAAGCACTACAACGACCAACAAAAAATGATCGCAGAAACCCAAGAGTTCATCGATCGTTTCAAAGGCACGTATTCCAAGACGTTGCAAGTTCAGTCCCGAGTTAAAATGTTGGAAAAGTTGGAACTTGTGGAAGTTGATGAAGTCGATACCTCGGCCATTACAGTTAAGTTCCCGCCTGCTCCACGGTCAGGAAATTACCCCGTCATTGTGGCCGAAGTGACCAAATCGTATGGGGATCATCTCGTCTTCAAAGAGGCAAATGTGACGATAGAACGTGGCCAAAAAGTCGCTTTTGTTGGTCGAAATGGAGAGGGGAAATCCACTTTAGTAAAAGCCATCATGCAGGAAATACCGGTGGATTCCGGTGAAGTGAAAATTGGGCATAATGCCATGATTGGCTATTTTGCACAGAATCAAGCTTCATTATTGGATGGGGAGTTAACTATTTTTCAAACCATTGACGAAATTGCCGAAGGAGAAATTCGAACCAAAATCAAAGATCTCTTGGGCGCCTTTTTGTTTCGGGGAGATGATATCAATAAAAAGGTAAAGGTTTTGTCTGGTGGTGAAAAAACAAGACTTGCCATGATCAAATTGCTCCTCCAACCCGTTAATCTTTTGATTCTAGATGAACCCACCAACCATTTGGACATGCGAACCAAAGATATCCTGAAAGAAGCGCTTAGAAACTTTGATGGAACCATCATTCTTATTTCCCATGATCGAGATTTCTTGGATGGGCTCGCTGAAAAAGTATTTGAATTCGGACAAAAACGCGTAAGAGAGCACTTTGAGGGTGTAACGGAATTCCTAGCCCGAAAGAAAATGGAAAACCTAAGGGAAATTGAACGAAAATAATTTAACAAAAAAACGCGGTGTAATTTCCACCGCGTTTTTTTGTTAAACCAACCAAAGAAATTATTTCAACGAGCTTAAAAACTCAACCATGTTTCGAATGTCCTTTTTCGACATGATCGCCCCCATGCTTGGCATACTCGACGGATAATTTTCTCGAGATTGAATTCTACTTTTTGCAATAGTTAGTGGCTCAGCCTCGGTAGTTCGAAGTAATAAAGAAGTTTCAGATTCTTCTAACAAAGTTCCACTCACTTCTTGTCCGCCCGATAGAATTAAGTTAATTTGACCATACCCAGGAGCAAGCCGCGCACTAGGCTCAATGAGAGCTTGCAAAAGCTGATTACGGTCTAATCTGGTACCAATTCCTGCCAAATTAGGCCCAACTGTACCTGTTTGAGATTTATCGAATGTATGGCAACGAACACACTGGCCTGTTGAATTATACAAAAAGTAATTTCTCCCTTCCCACGCATTTCCACCGTACAGAGTGGCCTGAAACTCCTCTAAAGGCGAATTTTTGGACTGTACTTGATTCCATTTTTCCTGTATTTTCGAATCTCCATTTTTCTCAACAGCCTCCGCTAAATCGAGCATAACCTCCCGTTCAAGTTTTCCAAGGGCAAATTCTGAAACTAGTTGATCCAATACCACTCGAGTATTATCGGTTGGCATCCCCTGAAGAGTTTGGAGAACGCGTTGCTTTTCACGAACAGTCCCCTTAGCAAACACCGGTGCGATCAAGCCGGGCAATTCGTCTTTTGACACACTTAATTTGCTCAATTGTCCAATCGCCACTGTACGAACATCTGCAACCTCATCTTCCAGTCCTTTTCGGACCCAAAGCCCAGCTTGGGCATACCCTACGTCGGTCATTGTTTTCAAAACGGCCATTTTAAGTGTTTTATCTGGATTGGATTGATAAATTTCTTCCAATGATTTTCCAAACTCAGCCAATTGCAAACGGCCCACTAACTCAACAGCAGCTACTTGAGTCATCGGCTCGTTGGATTTCAACCAAGTTTGAACCAATGGGCGAATTTTTTTCTGTACGTCAGGTAAACTTCGTTTTACATAGCCTCGGAAACGGCCGTCTACCCGATCCAAGGGAGATGGGTCCGCCCAAACACTTAATACAGCCAAGGCCTCTGCCTTTAAAACGGGAGAAATGGTTGTTTTTTGTGCAAATTCAATCAGATTTTCCAGATCTTGTTCTCTACCCAATCGGAGACAAGCACTGATGATTCGACGTGTCAATGCCTCCTCATAGGCATCTGCATGTGTGATCATACTGGCTAAAGCCGGTAAAGCCTCCGCGATGGAACCATCGTCGTGAATAGCTCTTGCTGCCTCCAAGACCAATTGGGGATCCGAATCTTTTAAATATTGAGCCACACCAGGGTATTGCATGCGGCGTAAGGCTACTATGGCAGCAATTCGCTCGGAAGTATTAGGATGCTTCACTCGTGCCAGACAAGCCTCCGAAGCCTGAATACGTGACAAAGCTAATATAGCGGCATGTCGTATATAGACATCTCGATCCTGATTGAGAGCGATCAACTGAAAAAGAAGTTCAGCATCCTCACTTTTTCCTATCCGTCCGAGTGCCTCAGCTGCATAAAATCGGACCCGGTCATTGGGATGAACTAACTTTTCCCGAATGGATGCCCTTGCAGACCCATCTCGAATATCTCCCAAGGTTTTCAACGCTTGGGCAACGATCTCAGGATCTGGATCATTCAATAAAGCTCGAAGGGGCGATTTAGCCGATTCCATTTTTTGTCTAGCCAACTGGCCAAGTCCCCAAATAGCATGAACACGTGCAAGTTGGTGTGAGCTGGGAACCTGAACGAGGGATGCAAATACGTCGGTATTTTTTCGATGGACCAACTCAAATTGAGCTTTCAATCGGACTCTACGATCTTCATTTCCAAGCAGATTTTGTAGTGTGGCGAGGGATATCTTGGAAAAATCAGCTTGTAAAAGTTCGTAGGTTTTTTTTCGTTCTGCCAGAAGATCGGTCTGTTTTGTATCCAACTTCCATATGCGGCCTTGCCCTTTGGTTCCCCAGCCGTTTAGCCAATCTGATACCAACATGGATCCCTCTGGAGTAAAGCGAATGGCCGTCGGTAACACCCCACTTAAAATTCGTTGCTCTTTGTTCAGGGTAAAGCTGGCCCCTTGGGGTTTCAACGAAAAAGCCCAAATACCCGACCCGCTAGGTGCTCCCACAAACTCTACGAGGAAAAAATGATTTTTCCATTGTTTTCCAAAACCCGTACCAGGATTGTATTGCATACCAGTGGGTCCATTATGAAAATTTTGGATAGGGGGAATGATATGGGCAGCTTGTTTATTCCATCTCGGCACGAACAGCTTTTCGTCCATCCAAACTTTGTAGGTATTATTTTTGGGATCTGTGTATTTTCCAAATTGCCAATGCGTTCGCCAACCTGCATCGGAGCCCTCCACTAAATGAACCAAACGTTCACTCTCGCCCGGATGGTCACCGTCATTATCCGCAGTGATTAAATTACCATAATCATCAAATACAAATTCATGCACATTTCGAAGGCCTTTGGCAAATACCTCCAAGTCGGTCCCATCCGGATTGCAACGAACGATAGTTCCTTCGTGCGGATGTGCCAATACTTTCCCATCGACCGTTTTAATTTCAGCACCTAAATCTCCGATAGACCAATAAATGCGACCATCAGGGCCCTCAGTAACTCCCGACATACCGTGTCCTCCGAAACCAATGTGAACCCCATACCCAGAGACAATGGGTGTCTTTTTTTTCCAAGTTCCATCGGGAGCTCGATTTTCCAAACGCCAAACATGGGGAGAGGCACTCACAAATGCATCTTTTCCTCGAACCAATAACCCATGGGCTACGTCGGTCACCTCGGTATGAAAGTCGGCAACTACCCGAGTAGATAGATCCGCTTTACCATCCCGATTATTATCCTGGATCTTCCAAATTTCCTCTTTCGCAACGGTTAGATCCAGCCAATCGTGGGATCCGTCGCCGTTTAAATCCTCCAACCACGTATTTTTTTCTGAATTCGCTGGAGCAAATGTGGATCGAAGAAAGGCTTGTCTATCCTCCACACGTTGAAAACCAATCGATTGGGTCATCCAATCTTGATGACCGCGAATATCAAATTCTGAATGGCTCATTCGATTGGATCGGGTGATATAGACTTCGCCCTGGTCGGTAATCGACATGGCGATGGGATCCGGTGCTAGGGAGTCGGATGCCCAGAGGGACAGAGTAAAGTCGTCATGCACAACGGCCGGAGTTTTCTCTCGAATGGCCTCATAGTTTGCGGTATCAACTTGGCGAGTTTCTGTTTCAGAAGGGGTTTTGACACAGGCTAGAATCAAACCGGAAGAAACCAAATACGTCCACCGGGGTTTACGAAAATTCATACAGAATAAAATGGATAGGTTGAATAATCAAATGTACTAGTTCCACCTAAAATCACCTAACTTTGTTTTCATAAACCACATAAAATATGGCAAACTGGCTGATTCTGTTGACTTTCCTTTGGTCAACCGAGCCTACTCTCTCAAAAGCAGACCTCCTAGGAAAGATTGATCCGGAGAAAGATACTCGATTTGTCAAACCTGAAGATAAGTACACCAAGGGCTCGGCACGAAGTCAATACCTGAGAAAAGAAACCTATGAGGCTTTTCAAAAAATGCAAAAGGCTGCTCAAAAAGACGGCGTATCTCTTTTTATCGTTTCGGCTACGCGAACTTTTTCCATGCAAAAAGCCATTTGGGAACGAAAATGGAATTTACCTGAAAATGCCCATTTGGAGGGTAAAGCACGTGCACGTCAAATTTTGTTGTATTCCTCAATGCCCGGAACTTCCCGTCACCACTGGGGCACCGACATTGACCTAAATGATCTTTCCAACGCCTACTTTACCCATGGGAATGGATTAAAAGAATACGAATGGTTAAAGACTCATGCTCACAAATTTGGATTTTGCCAGACTTACACGAATAAATCTTTACTCAATCGAAAAGGCTATGAGGAAGAAAAATGGCATTGGTCGTATCTTCCCTTAGCGAAAACGTATCTTACTGAATACCTAAAGCAAATCAGTGCCGCAGATATAACAGGATTTCAGGGCGATACCGTCGTTTCAAAATTGCCCATTCTGGAAGTATACGTCCAAGGAGTCGCTTGCCACTAGGCGGTATTCGGCATTTTAAAAATGTTTCTCTATTTTTGAACGTTCATTCCTCTTTTGGAATCCAAACTTTAAAATATCAAATCATGGTTATTTCTCCTCGCGTGCGTGGATTTATTTGCCTTACCGCGCATCCGGATGGTTGCGCTGCTCATGTGGCGCATCAGATTCAATATGTTCAAAGCCAAGGAACAGTGGATGGGCCAAAGAAAGTTTTGGTCATTGGTGCTTCCACCGGATTTGGACTTGCTTCTCGTATCACCGCAGCTTTTGGTTCGGGCGCAGCTACATTGGGCGTTTATTTTGAAAAACCATCTGCTCCGGGTAAAACAGGTTCCCCGGGTTGGTACAACACCGCCGCTTTTGAAAAAGAAGCCCAATCTGCCGGATTATATGCAAAAAGTATCAATGGAGATGCCTTTTCCTCAGAAATCAAGGCCAAAACTATTGCTGCCATCCAGCAGGACCTCGGTCAAGTAGACCTGGTGATTTATTCTTTGGCTTCACCTCGGCGAGTTCACCCCGTAACAGGTATTACTCATAATTCGGTTTTAAAGCCAATTGGTCAAACTTTTTCAAATAAAACGGTAGATTTTCATACCGGAAATGTCTCTACTGTCACCATAGAACCTGCCAAAGAAGAAGACATCGAAAATACGGTCGTCGTAATGGGTGGGGAAGATTGGGCCATGTGGATGGAAGCCCTTTTGGAAGCCAATGTATTGGCTCCAGGAGTCAAAACCTTGGCCTATTCGTATATCGGGCCTGAGGTCACAGAACCTGTATACCGAAAAGGAACGATTGGCCGAGCCAAAGATCATTTGGAAAAAACAGCTTTTGATATCACCAAAATGCTAACCTCGATTGATGGAAAAGCTTACGTGTCAGTCAACAAAGCCTTAGTGACCCAAGCCTCTTCTGCCATTCCCGTCATTCCATTGTACATCTCTCTTCTTTATAAAATTATGAAGGAAAAAGGTCTACATGAAGGATGTATCGAACAGATATACCGATTATTCAATGAAAGACTTTACACGAATGGAGAAATTCCTTTGGATGAAGCCGGCCGAATTCGAATTGACGATTGGGAAATGAGAGCGGATGTACAAGCCGAAGTTTCAAAATTGTGGGAACAAGCTACCACCGAAAACCTTGGCGAAATAGGTGATTTGGCCGGTTACCGGTCTGACTTCTTCCAACTCTTCGGATTTGAATGGGCAGGCATTGATTATGACGCCGATACCAACGAAGTAGTAGAAGTTCCAGGGTTGATCGACTAACATTGAACGACGAGTTACCACTCGTCGTTTTTTACTTTACCAAAAAAGAAAAGGAGGTCATCGACCTCCTCTCTCCTCTATTTTAACCTAAACTAAACTGTTATGAGAAATCTTTAATTTCAACTATTGTACATTTTAAAGAAAGGCGATTACGGCCTGTTTCTTATTAACTCTTAAATGCGGTGCAAAATTGCATATTTTTATTCATTTTTCCCATAAGTGCCTATTAAAAAATTATTGTTAAGCTAATTATTATATAACTTTTCTAATATTTTTTATATTTAATCCTAGCCCATGATTTTTCGTTCAGTCCCCACTGGTTTTTTTAAGTTAGACGGAGGCTCCATGTTTGGAGTGGTTCCCAAGACCCTATGGTCAAAAAAAATTCCTGCAAACGACCTCAATTTATGTGCATGGCAAATGCGATGTCTGTTGATCCAGCATGAAAACCGACTGATTTTGGTGGATACTGGGATGGGAAATAAACAACCTGCCAAATGGCAAGGATATTACGATCGTACCGAGACCATCGACTTAGCGGAGGCCATTGTTCAAGCTGGCTACTCACCCAATGAAGTAACGGATGTTGTATTGACACACCTACATTTTGATCATGCAGGTGGAGCGGTTCAACAGTTAGCCAATCAATCCAGCCCTACATTAACCTGTCCAAACGCCAAGCATTGGACGTCCAGAGCTCAGTGGAATTGGGCCATGAAGTCAAATCCAAGAGAAAAGGCAACGTTTCTTCCAGAAAACCTCCTTCCCATTCAAGAATCTGGGCAATTGTGTTTTGTTGAGGATCATACCCAACCCTTGGGAGCTGATATCGAATTAATCGAAGCTTTTGGTCATACGGAAGCCATGTTAATGCCCTTAATTACTCACAAGGACCAAAAAATCTGGTTCGCAGCCGATACCATTCCATCCTTTGCTCACATTCATGTTCCCTATGTCATGGGCTATGATATTCGTCCCTTGCAAACAATGACCGAAAAAGAAAAACTTCTACAACGAGCAACCGAGGAGGATTGGATTTTATTTTTTGACCATGACCCCTTTCATGAGGCGGCTCGTTTGGAAAAAACAGAAAAAGGTTTTCAACCAAAAGAACTCGCCTCTTTGCATAACTTTCTCACTTTCTGACCGTTTTGATTGGAAGAGATTTCCTATAAAAAATGATTGATACCAACTCTGTTCATTTTATCTTATCGGGTGGTGGTGCCCGTGGCTTTGCTCACCTAGGTGTCGTTAAGGCCTTTCAAGAAATCGGAATTCAACCCGCTTCCTATTCAGGCACAAGCGCAGGGGCACTAGCTGGTGCTTTATTAGCGGCTGGCTATTCACCCGATTATCTACTAGAGTTTATCCTAAAGCAAGGATTATCAAACTACCTCCGATTTGCTTTCAATCGAATGGGATTATTTTCCATGGAAAAAGTGGAGCAAATTCTGAAAGAATTGATCCCTCACAATCGATTTGAGCACTTGGCCACTCCACTCTATGTATGTGCCACCAATCTCTCCAAAGGGCATGCCGTTTATTTTCACGAAGGCGAATTGATCAAACCCATAGTGGCCTCATGTTGTCTACCGGGTATTTTTGAACCTATTTCCATTCAAGGAAAAACGTATGTAGATGGAGGAGTACTCAATAATTTACCCGTAGAACCGGTCCTTGACAAGCCAGGATTGAAAATTGCTGTGAATGTGACGCCCCGGGTGGATCACCTTCCCATTAAAACGGCCAAGGATGTTTTGATGAAGACCTTTTATCTCTCCATTAGTCAGCAATCCGAAAAACAAGCCCAAAAATGCGATTGGGTCATCGAACCCAAGGAGATTATCCACTTTGAGGGGCTGAGTTTAAAAAATGCACGTGAAGTTTTTGCACTCGGCTATCAATATGGCATCCGATACAGGGACCAAATCGTTCATTTAGTCGATAACCCCGTTTGATTTTTTGGATTCCGTAAATTCGTGTGCAATTTGCAACTCACTATGAAGGTAACGTATCGCTTTTGGTCTATTTTTTTCATGGGATGCCTAGGATTGTTGGCCGGGTGTTCTCAATTTCGTCGTACGCCCACCAGTTTGGCTTGGCACAATTTGAATGCCCGTTTTAATGCCCATTTAATTGCACGGGATAATTTAAATTATGCCCACCAGATACTACAAGATACTGTGCAGGAGGATTATGCGAATTTGCTCCTCCTCCAGTGGCCGCTAGATTCAAATTTCACGCGACCGATTCACAAACACGCCGATGTTGCGATCAAGATGACGTCTCTCATCGCAGAACGTCATGCAAATTCTAAATTTTTATACCCTGCCTATCTCATGCTTGGAGAAGCCCGACTCTTACGAGGTAACCTCGAAGATGCGGAGGAGGTGTATAAATTCATCAATTCTGAGTCCCAAGCTGAAAAATACCACAACAAAGCTTTGCTCGGACTCTTGAAAAGCTACCTGAACCGAAAAGATGCGGAAGGCATTCAGTCCGTGATTCAAGTATTAAAAACCAAAAATTTATCAAACGAAGAAAAACAAGAATTTTTATTTTTAAACGCTTACTATCACCAACTAACCGAGGAATGGGCATTATCTGTTGCCTTTTTGGATGAATCCATTCAATTGCAAAAAAAATCCTTCCAAAAAGGTCGAAATCTGTACATTGCTGGGCAGATGTATGAACTACTGGGACGAACAGACCTGGCACGTCAACGTTTTCAGTCCGTTCTTAAGCAACCTGTTCCCTACCCTATGCGGTTTCAGAGTGAGATCAATGCAACGCTGTACACCCGAGGGGGAAATATACAATCGAACTTAGAACGTTTAAGTAAAAGCGGGAAAAACGAAAAAATCCAAGACCAAATCGCTTACAAAATGGGTGAAATGGCCGAAAATGCTGGAGAATGGGAAAAAGCAATCGCACATTATAAAAAATCCATTCAGCTAAGCCCTCCAAACTCCTCTCAAAAAGGGAAATCGTATTTGGCTGTTGCCGACTTGCTATACGATGAGTTTCAATCGTATGAGTTAGCCAAAGTCTATTATGATAGTGCTTTGAACACCTTACCCTCCAGCAATGCTTCGTATGCTCTGGCCCAAAGTAAGTCAAAGTCCCTTCAAGAGTTTGTCCGACATTGGCAAGTCATTCAACTTGAGGATTCTCTTCAGCGCCTCGCTACTTATCCTCTTGAAAAACTTCGAGAAACCGCTTTAAAAAGTCTACAGTCTCCGCTCAAACTTTCGGTAAATTCAACTCCACCGGTTGCTAAGGCAACAGGACAGCGTTGGGCTTTAGTCGACCCTCTGCAGCTGGCTCGGGATAAGGTATCATTTGTGGGTATCTGGGGTAGCCGTCCTTTGGAAGACCATTGGAGGCGAAAAGACAAAGAAGTGGGAAGTATAGGTTTTCAGGTTGTTCGTGAAACGGGAGGTAAAAAGACAGATACCACTCAGGCTGCTTCCAATCAAAACAGTGCTTTGGAAAACCGCCTGGCCGAATGGGAAAAAGTGATTCCCCGAACACTCCCACAGCGTCTAGCTAGTCAGTTAAAAAAGGAAAATGCTTACTTTCAAATTGGAAAGATCTACAAATTGCAGTTTAATGAACCGCAAAATGCCCAACAAATTTTCAAAAAAATGTTGGAAGATTTTCCCAATTCCATTCATGAACCCGAGGTTCTTTATTTTCTGGCATTGCTCGATGGCCAAGCAGAAAACCCATATCAAAGACTTTTAATTGATCGTTACCCCCAGTCAGTTTTCTCCAAACAATTGGCCTCCGGAGCTGTGGCAGTTACAGCCGATTTAGAGGAACGGGCCACGAGAGCTTATCAAAACTTAGTGACCTTGTACGAACAGGAAAACTATTCCCAAGGGGCAACTACTGCTGAACAAGACTACTATCAATTCATCGGGACCAAATGGCAAGATAAAATCGCCTACCTTCGCATTTTATTTCTCTCCAAGGGAAATCAAATCGAACCGTACCAAATGGCCTTACAAGAGTTTATCGCCAATCACCCGTCAAGTACTTTCATAAAAGATGTCCAAGACCGTTACAAACTATTAAAACCTTAAAAAGACCAAAATGAAAGATACCTACTGGAGAAAATGGTATGTTGGGTTAATCCTATTTCTTCTGTTTCAGATTGCTTTGTATGCCTATTTAACCATCCTATTTTCATGAGTCCAATCGACTGGATCGTATTGTCCGGAACCCTTACATTCATCATTTTGTACGGAGTTTATAAGCATCGAAATGACCAAACACTAGATGGCTATTTACTTGGAAACAAATCCTTGCCTTGGTATCATGTGGGGTTTTCAGTTATGGCTACTCAGGCTAGTGCCATTACGTTTTTATCGGCGCCGGGTCAAGGATTTACTTCGGGAATGGGTTTTGTACAATTTTATTTTGGTCTTCCGCTTGCGATGATTGTGCTGAGCATCACCTTTATCCCAATTTTTCAAAAACTTCGTGTTTTTACTGCTTATGAGTATTTAGAAGAACGTTTTGGTCCACGCGTCCGTGTTTTTACATCCTTACTGTTTTTGTTTCAACGAGGTTTATCCACCGGAATATCCATCTATGCACCGTCCATTATTCTATCAACTATTTTTCATTGGGATATTCTCCTGACCAATATTTTCATGGGAGGTATTGTTTTAACCTACTCAATTATTGGTGGGACTAAAGCCATTTCATACACTCACTTGCAACAAATGTTGATAGTTTTGACTAGTTTGGTCGTAACGGGCTACGTAATCATGTCTCTTCTACCGTCCGATATGTCGTTTTTTGAGGCGCTCCAAGTGGCCGGAAAATCAGACCGAATGAACATCATTGATTGGAAGTTTAATCCCCAAGAACGCTATAATATTTGGTCGGGTTTACTGGGAGGTTTTTTTTTACAGCTGTCATATTTTGGAACCGACCAATCTCAAGTTGGTCGATACATCACGGGATCTTCGATTGAACAAAGCCGCCTGGGACTCTTGATGAATGGCTTATTGAAAATCCCAATGCAATTGGGCATATTGCTCCTTGGTGTCTTGGTATTTGTATATTATCAATTCAACACCCCCCCTTTATTTTTCAATGAATCGCTGGTCCGGTCATTAGAAAAAACACCCTATCAAGCCGAGATCATTCCGCTTCAAGTCTCGCATGATTCACTTAGCCGACAAAATAAAGAGGCTATGTATACATTACGCAAGGCCATTAACTCGGGTTCTGAATTGATGGTCACCCAGGCGCAAAATCAAGTGAAGACCGTACGCGACGAATTAAAATCTGTGAAAGACCAATTCGTTTTAATCGCTAAAAAAGCTTTTCCAGGAAGTGATACCACTGAGGTAAATTATATTTTTCTGCGATTTATTTTGGATCACCTTCCGATTGGGCTGGTTGGCCTGTTAATCGCGGTGATATTTTCGGCTTCGATGGGTTCAATTGCCTCGGCTTATAATTCTTTGGCAGCTTGTTCTGTTATTGATATTTACCGAAAAACGAGGTCAGATCAATCCTCTGAAGTTCAAGAGGTGAAAGCATCCCGGGTAGCGACGTTCATTTGGGGTATTTTTTGTATCATCGTGGCCCAATTTGCCCATTTACTTGGATCCAGTATGATTGAACTTGTCAATATATTGGGCTCTTGGTTTTATGGAGTTATTTTAGGGATCTTCCTTGCGGCATTTTATGTAAAATCACTACAAGGAAATGCGGTTTTCTGGGGGGCCATCGTTGCCCAAATCTTAGTCATTTTACTTTGGTATTGGGACGTCGTGGCCTACCTTTGGTTAAATCCGATTGGCTGCGGATTGGTCATTGGCCTCGCAAGTTTATTTCAATTGTTTATTCCACATGAAGATACTAATCGTCGAGGATGACCCTCGCATCGCACAAAACATTCAAAAAGGGTTGGAGGAAAAAGATTTCTCCACCGAAATTGCCTATGATGGACAAATGGGTTGGCAAATTGCCCAAAATGGTTCATTTGATTTGGTGATTCTTGATCTCAATATGCCCATTTTAAACGGATATGAAGTTTGTGAACGGATTCGGTCAAAATTCCCAGACCTCCCTATCATCATTTTAACAGCTCTTGGAGAAACTGAAGACAAAATTGTGGGTTTTGACAAAGGGGCAGACGACTACCTTGTCAAACCATTTGATTTTCGTGAATTACTTGCCCGGGTTCAAGTTTTACTTAAACGAAAATCACCTACCATTCCTGAAACCGCCTCCAATGTTTTAAAAGTCAAAGATCTCCAACTCAATTCCGATACTAAAATGGTCATGCGGGGCCAGACGGTCATCGAACTCACCCCGAAGGAGTTTATGTTGTTGGAATACCTGATGAAGAACAAAGGAAAAGTGATTTCAAAAGGCGAAATCGCGGAAAAAATTTGGGACCAAAACCCCGAAAAAAGTCTGAATGTCATCGAGGTTTACATTAATTTTTTGAGAAAGAAAATTGATAAAGATTTTGAACCTAAACTCATCCAAACCAAAACGGGTATGGGTTACTTCATGCGGGAAGAATGAAAATCGGAACTAAAATCGCCCTTCAGTTTACGTTTATCGTAGCGACCATTCTCACCATTTTTTGTCTGGTGATTTACTACTTATCTGAAAACTATCGCCAACAAGAATTCTACAATAGCCTTCGCGATCGTGCGAATACCACCGCTCGGCTCCTCATTAAAGAAAAAGAAATCGATAAAAAACTATTAAAAATAATCGATCGGAACACCCTAGATACTTTGTATGGTGTGCAGGTTTTGGTATTCAACGATGAAAATGTGGTTGCCTATTCCAACATTAATTCGGACGCCATTTATTATAGCCCCGAATTACTGAACCGGGTACGTAAAGAACAATACCTAGAAACAGCTTACAATGATAAACAAGTGGTGGGGTCCATATATGACGACGAAAATGGCTCTGCCTACGTTGTTTTAGCCCAAGCCAACGATAAATATGGGAAAGAGAAACTAGAGAACATCAAAGACACTCTCATCATTGGGTTGTTCTCCACCATCATCATCACGATTGTCTTTGGGTTTCTATTTGCCAGCCATGCCTTAAAGCCCATCGCCACCATGAATAGTGATATCTCCAAAATCACTGCCTATAACCTAAAAACGAAGTTACATACGGGAAATAACCGAGATGAGTTGGCACGGCTGGCAATTAATTTCAACCAGATGTTGGCAAGATTAGAAAACTCGTTTGAACTCCAGAAAAGTTTTGTTTCCAATGCGTCACATGAACTTAGGACTCCCTTGGCAGCCATAAAGTCGGAAATACAAATAGCACTGGAAAAAGAAAGAACCGCTGTAGAATACCAGACGACGCTGAAATCACTGTTGCACGATACTCAACATATCATCAAATTAATCAACGGACTTCTGCAACTAGCCAAATCTGAAAAATCTGATTCCGAGGTTCTGATGTCCCCTCTCCGAGTCGATACCGTTTTATTTGAAGCGCAGGAGGAAGTAACCCATCTATTTCCAAGTTACGAGGTTCAAATTGATTTTGAGGATATTCCCGAGGACGATCGTTTGATCACGGTATTAGGTAATTCTGCGCTCCTGAAAACAGTCTTCACCAACCTGATGGAAAACGCATGTAAATATTCGGATAACCAAAAGGCCGATGTTCGAATATCGTTCAATCGCCGCAATTGTTTAATTGCTTTCCAAGATGAGGGAATCGGAATTGAAAGAACTGAAATGAATAAAATTTTCGAACCATTTTATAGAACACAGACTGCCAAAAAATACCGAGGCCACGGTATTGGGTTATCCATTTGTAAGCGTATTGTTCAGATTCATGGAGGACGAATAACGGTGAAAAGTGAAGTGGGGAAAGGGAGTGTCTTTCACGTTATTTTACCTCATGTGTAGCCAAAACATACGCAACATTTCGTGCAAATCCTTCCCATTTAGCCCGTTTGATGGGCGAATTCTTGAACACGTGTCCGAAAGACTCGTGTGTAATATCCAACCATCGATTCTTTTGCAAAGTAGAATACGAGGGTTTAGGTAAAAATTCAGGAACTTGGTGAGGTTTGGAAAAACGATTCCACGGGCACACATCTTGGCAAATATCACATCCGAAAATCCAACCTTCAAAAGAACCCGCATCCTGGGGGATTGCATCTTTAAGTTCGATGGTATAATACGAAATGCATTTTGATCCATCCACCACATAGGGAGCCACGATGGCATCGGTGGGGCAAGCATCCAAACAGGCGCGACACCGGCCACAATAATCTTTCATTGGGCCATCAGGTTCAAAGGCTAAATCACAAATAATCTCCCCAATAAAGAAAAAACTCCCCCCCTTTCGAGTGATTAAATTTGTGTTTTTCCCTACCCATCCAAGTCCGCTCTTGGCAGCCCATACTTTATCCATAACAGGTGCTGAATCCACAAAAGCCCGACCCGCAAAATCACCTAGTTTTTCCTGCATTGCCTGCATAAGTGCATGAAGTTTTTTCTTCATGACATCATGATAATCCTCTCCATACGCATATTTCGAAATTTTCAAGGCGTCAGCCGACTCATCCAAACGTTCGGCTGGATAATAGTTGAATAATACCGAAATGACTGTTTTGGCCCCTTCAACCAACCGTCTTGGATCCAACCGTTTGTCAAAATGGTTCGCCATGTAGGCCATCGATCCGTGGTAATTTTGATTCAGCCAGGATTCCAATCCAGGTGCTTGGTCCTCCAAAAATTGAGCCTCAGAGAAACCTACAAACGAAAATCCTAATTCATACGCTTTTTGTATGACCCATTGCCTATGTTGTTCTGCGATATATGCCATGAATTTGAACATTAAATCCATCAAAATTAATAGAAAGCCGACCGTTTAAACCAACTTTCCTCGAAAACGGTTATGGAATCAAACAAAATCCCAGAATAAGCCCCCTCTTTTAATGAAAGCAACCGATGCATTGTCTTTGGCCATTAAATCTTTACCCACCAAAGAAAAGGATAAGTTATTGCTGCGTTTGATTCGAAAGGATAAAATTTTGGTGGAACAGCTGCATTATCAGCTAATCGAAGGTGGAGAAACACAATTAGAAAGGAGAAAACAAGTCTCTTTTTTGATAGAAGAGTTGCTAGACCGGCCAAGCCATCCGCTGCCAACCTTACTCAAGGTGATTCGGGAAGCAAATCGGCATATTCAACACCATGTAAAAATTACCAAAGACTCCTACGGTGAGGTAGCCCTTTACATGGAACTCCTCAACCATCTATTTGCCTATCACGGAGCCGTATGCCGATCAAGAACCTTTTCTCATCGAAAAATTAATCAATGGCTTGACCACCGAATCCCCTGGTTAGCAAAAAAATATGCTAAACTTGAGGAAGATTACCGATTGGATTTCGAAAAAGATTGGTTAGCCATTCAAGCCCAAAATCCTAAGTGACATGGTGATGCCCTTGATGGAAATTTATGACATTGTGACAGAAATAAATAGGTCGGAATAATTATTGTTCCTCCTAACCCAAAGAAAGTTGAACGTTTTATGATGAACGATATGCAAAAAGAAGAAATGCCTACTGAAAACTTGGCAGAAGAACATGCGCTCGAAAGCAATTCTGAGGAAGAAACTACCTCGACCGAACAACCCAATGAACCACTCAGTGAAGTAGATCAATTGAAGTTGGAATTGGCAGAGTCGAAAGATCGCTTTCTTCGATTGTATGCGGAATTTGAAAACTTCCGGAAACGAACTTCGAAAGAGAAAATTGAATTGATTCAAAATGCAGGAGAAGGTGTTTTGAAAGAATTGCTCCCGGTGGTAGATGATTTCGAACGCGCTCAGAAATCCATGGAGAGTTCTGATGATATCACAGCGCTAAAAGAAGGTGTGGAACTTGTCTATAGCAAGCTTCTTAAAGTCCTAAGCCAAAAGGGAGTTAAAGCCATGGAAGCGAAAGATCAGCCTTTTGATGCCGAATTACACGAATGCATCACTCAATTCCCGGCAGGAGATGAGAAAAAAGGATTGGTAATTGACGAAGTTGAGAAAGGGTATTTTTTGAATGATAAAGTAATTCGCTACGCTAAAGTTGTAGTGGGTCAATAATCGTATGGCACAAAAACGAGATTACTACGAGGTACTTGGTGTAGGCAAAAATGCCACTCCTGAGGAGCTCAAAAAAGCGTACCGAAAATTAGCGGTAAAATATCACCCAGATAAAAACCCGGATGATAAAGAGGCTGAAGAAAAGTTCAAAGAACTAGCCGAAGCCTACGGAGTTTTGTCTGATCCCGAAAAAAAGGCCCGGTACGACCAGTTTGGCCATGCAGGAATGGGAGGAGCCGGTGGATTTGGCGGCGGTGGGGTCAACATGGAAGATATCTTTAGCAATTTGGGGGATATTTTCGGTGATGATAGCCCATTCGGTAGTTTTTTCGGTGGCGGACGCGGAGGTGGACAACGCCGTGGCGTTCGAAAGGGTTCTGATTTACGTATCAAGTTACGGTTGAACCTAGAAGAAATCGCCCAAGGTGTCGAAAAGAAAATAAAAGTCAAACGGTACGTTGCCTGTCAACCTTGTGGTGGCAATGGTTCGAAAAACGGAAATTCTCTTCAAACATGTGGTACCTGCCAAGGGGCTGGGCAAGTTCGTCGGGTACAACAGACCATGCTAGGTCAGATGGTCTCGACATCCACATGTCCTACTTGCCAAGGAGAAGGAAAGGTCGTCATTGAGCGATGCGAATCTTGTTTTGGTGAAGGACGTGTCATGCAAGAGGATATCATTCCCATCAAAATTCCAGCAGGTGTCGCTGAAGGAATGCAATTGTCCATGTCAGGAAAAGGGAATGTACCAACTCGAGGCGGAGTTCCAGGCGATTTATTAATCGCCATTGAGGAAGAGGAACACCCCGAACTAAAACGGGATGGTAACAACATCATCTACGACCTCCCCCTGAACTTCGTGGATGCCGTACTAGGCAAGGAGGTCGAGGTTCCTACGGTAGGTGGTAAGGTACGTATTACCATCAAGCCTGGATCACAAAGTGGTGAAATTCTCCGGATTCGAGGAAAAGGACTTCGAGAACTGAATGGATACAATACTGGTGATCAATTGGTACACCTCAGTTTATACACGCCTAAAAGTGTCTCTTCGGATGAAAAACAGATATTGGAAAAACTACGAGATTCACCCAACTTTCAGCCCAAACCGGGCCAAAGTGGTGGTAGGTCGATCTTTGATAAAATGAAAGACTTTTTCCATTAAAATAAAACACCCCGAATTTTCGATTCGGGGTGTTTTATTTTAGGATACGGCCTTGACCTTTCCTTTGTCAGAGAAATACTTAATAAAATAGACGAGGGCTCCCAAAAAAGGTACAAACCACAAAAATAGTCCCCAACCTACTAAGGACCATCCGCGTTCTTTTTGAATGACTTTGACAAACGCCCAAATGATCAAAGCAAAATAAACCAACACAAAAAACAACGTTTCGGTGGCCGAGAGACTAAAAATAAATTGGATACTCATGTAATTTTCCCTTTTAAATAGGAAACCAAAATAGTCTATTTTCTAGGATATCCAAAATTAAACCTCCTTAATTTATCTAACGGTAAACAAAAAAAGGGGCTGGTGCCCCTTTTTTTGTTTACCGAATCAGGTTTATTGAATCGCCACATTAAACGTAACATCCGCGTCTGTGCTTCCGGGAGTTGCCGTACCATTCTTAATAGGCTGCCCATTGACAGGTGGCTGATGACGAAGTACCACTTGCAGAGTACCCGTGCCAGCCGCGGTAGTTACCGCCCGGCTAGCCAAACCAATTGGTAGGTTTCGAGAATCACGGTCGGTCACAGTAAACTGAACTAAATTAGCTGGAGCAGGTGTGAATACCACCAAATGCTCATCTGCTTCCTCTTGAATCTCTTTGGTAATATCGTCCGCTGGAGATACCGTCTCATTTAAAAATTTAATCGCCACGTTATACGTCGTATTACGAGCCAAATTAATAGGTGTAACGGTAGGCGCGGTTCCACCCTCTCCATCCAAATCACGCCAAGTGGCTGTAATGGCATTCCCACCAGCTGCAGGAGTAAATACCAATTGTACTGTAGAAATGAACTCATTTTCCTCCGGCTCAGGATCAGAACCCTTACAACCAACTAACGCACTCGATACGGCCAAAGCCAATAACCAATTTTTCTGAAAGTTCATGTGGTAATTATTATATTTGCAATTATGTTGCAAATATAATATCTGTGCATAAATATGCAATAAAAATTATTTTTTTTCCCACGCATACCGAACACGAAACTGAAAATTTCGACCTGGGGCATCGGTGAAATACCGAAACCGATCTAGGTAAGCTCGATATCGAGTTTGAAATAGATTTCGTACTTCAAATTGGAATGACCAGGGTTTATCTTCTCTTTGGTATTGAAGGGAGGTATTCCATAATTGAAAACTTGCGGGTGCAGGAGCAAAGTCACCTTGGATTAAGGGAATTGGAATGCCCAAGGATACCTCCGAGACATCGATTTGACCCGGCAGTCTACTTTGTCTGGCAACCCACTGATGCTCCACTTCCCAAGTCACAAATAGTTTTGGGAATACCCAGGCAATTTGATGCCTGTACTCCGGGGGTGAAATGAAAGGCAGGGGTTGTCGACGACTTAAATCGTCGGCCAAGACCAAGGAAGCTTGCCAACTGTATTGAAATCGAGGTCGAAATTTCCATTCTCCTTGCCAATTAATTCCCCGAAAGAACGCATCGGTTTGGGTATATAAAAAAGCGGGAAAGGCTCCTCGAATACCCACCACAGCCTCACCAGAAGGAACCATGAAGATGTAATTTTGAATCCATTGGACATAAGCCGTCAGATTGGTTTCAATCCGCGGATTCGCTTGCCACGACCATTTAGACACCATTTGATGTGAAACCTCGGGCTGAAGTGAGGCATCTCCCACCTCAAAACTAGCAGCACCGTGATGGACCCCGTCACTTAGGAGTTCGTTTACGGAAGGAGGGCGCCAGGATCGGGTCAGGGATAGACTCCATTGACTTCCCTTCCCAACGATTTTCGAGAAACCCGCATTGAGTGCCAGATTGGAAAACCGAAACGAAGAAGATTCGGGTTCATTTCCTCGAGAAAGCGCAAAAGTCTGGGTCGATCGCCAATCCCATCGTCCGCCCCACTCCCAAGATGTTTTTTCTCCTCGTATGGCATGTGTTGTGTACAAAGCACCCAAAAATTGGCTAAAATTGGGAATAATAACCGTGGATCGCTGAGGGGATCTTAGTTCACCAGTAGATACATTCAATTGGGTATTGGTTTGAATCCCCCACTCCCCCTCGTGTCCAACTCGGAACGACTGCCGGTAATGCAAATCAGTTAGGTAGGTGGTGAGTCGAAACGTTTGACTTAAATTTCGGTCACCTCTTAAGATGTCAATCTCTTGTCGAAAATTATATTGACGCGACACATCCAAGCTCCAATTCCTCCATTTGATCTGATTCTTCCACAAATTATGCTGTAAATTTTGTTGAGGACGTCCAATGGTCCAACTAAACGATGTTGGAGTATATATTTCTTGCGGCCGATCAGATCGGATGGCCGAGAGGAGATCAGAGACATTTCCAATATGCGCGCCCGAAAAAATTCCGATTCGAGCGTTATACTGACTAAAAAATAGCTCGTACTCCCATTCTCGCTTTTTAAAAAACGCTGTGGTAGAGAAATTCACCTCAGACAATCCTGTATTGGCTAATCGATACTCAGGTGTTGAGATATCGCCACCGCGTTTACCTGAGGCTTGCCAGCGAAAACGCCAATTTGACCAGCGTTTGCTCCCATGTTCTAAGCGAAAAGCCCCAGCCAATTGATTTCCATTGGTAAAGTAAGTCTGCTGCCATTCCAATCGCAAAGGATCACCAATTCGTAAAGTACCTGGTTCGACTAAAATGGTTCCTCCTAAGGCATCCGAACCATACCGTAAACCTCCAGCTCCTGAAATGATGGTGATCCGTTTGGCTAAAAAAGGATCAATCTCGGGCGCATGTTCACTTCCCCATTGTTGACCCTCCTGCCGGACACCATGATTTAGGATCAGTACGCGATTGGAATGAAGTCCATTGATAATCGGTTTCGAGATCGAATGACCTGTTTGTAACATATTTACACCAGGTGTTTTTCGGATAACCTCCCCGAGCATTCCTCCCATTTGTCGATAAAGTGCTACTCCCTCCAGTTTCTCTTTGGCTAAAGTCGAATTTTCTACCTTTTCAGCGTAAATATTCACTTGTTCTAAATGAATTTCCTCCTCTGCCAACTCAAATTCATGAACGCCTTTATGTTGTAGGTTTATTGATGTCAAAATCGGCTTATATCCTACGATTTCAGCCATAACTTCATATCGGCCTTGGCATAAATTATCAATTTTATACCGCCCTGAGGCATCGGTTGTCGCCACTCGTTGGATTCCTGGAATTTGAACGATCGCGCCCACAATAGGATCTTTCGTAATGCGGTCTCGCACAATTCCTTCAATGAAACAATCGCAAGACGACTGCCCAAAACTGGCAATAGAATAGAAGAAGAAAAACAGAATGAGACTAAATTTTGCAATCATGTTGCAAAAATAAACATTTTTGCAATTTTTTAATAAAAAAAGGTCTAGCGCGGAACGCTAGACCTTTTCGACCGGTACCTATCAATCCTTACATGCCTAGCATTTGAGCATATTTATTGTAGGTGGTTTCAATTTTTGTTTTTTGGGCAGGATCATTGTATTGATTTGCCACATTGCCCAGAATTTGGAGAATACGAAGTTGCATACTGATATTCTCTTGAATGATTCCCATCGACCATTGCCCATCCTGATTTTTACTCTTCTCTATAAAATAAGCTAGCTTTTCGTCAGCCTCCTTGTGAAGAGTATTGGCAATAAGTTGTGCTTTTTGCTTATCCCCTACTTCATAATAAAACAACGTAAAGTTGGCAGAAAGTTGATCGAAAGGAATCGAGGTATGCGGCATTACCTTCAAACAGTGGTCTAATACCTCTTTGGCTCGTTTTTTATCATTTTTCCGGATCAATTCATCTGCCAATCGTAAAAACGCATAGCGAGCGGTAATAATGGGAACACGAAGGAAGGTTTCCGAATCATAATAGACCTTGGCATTGTCCAAATTGCGCCACGCCATTTTTTTCATTACGTTCTCATACATGACTTCGGTATTCACCCCTCCTTCGGTTTCACCTTCTAATTGAAAAGGCATCAACCGGTACGCATATCCTTCCAAAAGACAATGATCTTTCAAATTCAAATACGAACTAGGGGCTAACGATCCAGCGAAATAAATTGGACGCTCAAATTTATTTTGAGCAATGATATCCAGCACAATGAAATCATTTTTTAATAAGTCTCGTTCCCCAATATTCCAACGGAACTCACTGGTTATCCGGTCTTTGTATTCTGCTGGAATAAACGCAGCTTGTTTTAGCTTTTCTGCATCCAACGGAATAAACAATTCAGCGGAAGGCAATGTATTGATCATTTTACCAGACGTAACAGGCACTTTGATAGCAGGGTTATTGGAGCGAACCAAGTCAAAGTATTCCAATAGATTCATACCATTGGCCAGATTCGGATTTTTGACAAAAGGAAACTGGTCATTTACTCCCTTGTTGTAGTGTTCCATCGAAAATGAGATAGGCAATGGTTTCGAATCATAGGTTGCTCGTTTCATTTGTTCGATGTACCATTCTGTTCCCAATAAGCTCAGGTTACAGACGCGTACATCCGTCCGAACGCCTTCCACTTCTTGAAGATACCACAATGGGAATGTATCGTTATCTCCACCTGTGAATAGGATGGCATTGGGCGCACAGGAATTCAACAGGTTTCGAGCAAAATCAACCGAATGGTAACGATCCGATCGGTCATGTCCTTCCCATGTTTGGGTAGCCATTTGAATTGGAACTAAGGTAGCCAAAATACCTGCCGCTAGGACTTTGCTTTGGGTGTTTTTAATCCATCGAGAACTAAAATCCACAATTCCAATAACACCTAAACCGATCCACATGGCAAAGAAATAAAAACTACCCACATAGATGTAATCTCGCTCTCTGGGCTCGGTAGGTGGTCCATTCAGATACACTACCAGGGCTAATCCAGTGAACAGGAACAAAAGGAAAACAACTAAGAAATCCCGCTCGCGACGCATGAATTGTACCAACATTCCCAAAATACCCAAGAGGATAGGCAATCCGTAAAAATTGGTTCGTCCTTTGTTATTTTGTAGTGAACCTGGTAAGTCTGACTTGGGCTCGAGGATATTCACCGGACCAGCTCCCTCAATATCGGCGGCACGTCCCCAGAAGTTCCACATAAAATACCGCCAGTACATCCGTCCCATTTGATCCTTGAACATAAATCCTAGGTTATCCACCATTGTTGGATTTTGCCCATCTGGGATATTGAGTTTGCTGCGGTACAAAGAAACATAGCTAGGGTCTTGGCTCCATACACGAGGTAACAACATCATGCCTTTAGGATCCCAAACGTATTCTGAATTGTAATCATAAATTTCGTATTGATCCGCTCCCCGACGATACAAAGGTTCACCTTGCTTGATATCTGTCAGTTTGGTTGAATACACGGGCCCGTACATCAAAGGACGAGATCCATATTGTTCCCGCTTTAGGTAAGATACGTAATTCAGGACGTTGCTCGGATCATTTTCATTGATTGGAGGATTGTAATTGGATCGAATCAGAGCAATGGTGTAGGTAGAATATCCAATTAAAATGAATGCAAAAGCTAAAAGGCTTGTATTGATCAGAACCTTTCCCTCTTTTTGCGTTTTTCGGATTCCATACACTAGCGCACCTACCAGGGCCAATACGAAAAACAGAATGCCTGTTGAAAATGGAAGACCTAAGGTATTCACAAAGAAACGTTCAAAGAAAAACCCGATGGATGGGATTCCGGTAATTACCCCCGAATTAACCACCCCGAGCACCACCATACCCACCAAGAAAGCAATGACACCGCCTTTCCAGGAAATCGTTTTTGACTTTTTGTAATAATAAATGAGTGCTAAAGCTGGAATCGTAACTAAGTTCAATAAGTGCACACCAATCGACAAACCCACCAAGTAGGCAATAAACAACAGCCAACGATTGGCCTCTGATTCATCTGTTTTAATTTCCCATTCTAAAGTTGCCCAAACCACGATGGCTGTAAAAAAAGAAGATAAACCATACACCTCGGCTTCAACAGCGGAGAACCAGAAGGAATCGGTAAACGTGTAAGCTAATGAACCCACCAAGGCAGAAAACAACACAGCATACGCTTCTTTACCTTCTAATTCGGTGGCCGACTTGCCATAAAACTTACGGGCCATCAAGGATATCGACCAGAAAAGAAACAAAATGGTAAAGGCACTAGCCAATACAGAAATCATGTTGATGGCCAAGGCAACTTTGGTGACATCACCAAAAGCAAAAAAGGAGGCCATTCTCCCTAATAATAAAAAGAAGGGGGCACCCGCCGGGTGGGGAACTTGTAGCTTGAATGCACAGGCAATAAACTCGCCGCAATCCCAAAAACTAGCGGTAGGCTCTACGGTCATCGTATAAGTAAACAAAGCTATCACAAAAACAGCCCAGCCGCCTATCCGATTTAATGTGGTAAAATTCATAGAAACAGAAGTTCAATCAGTAATGCTCCAAAAGAGCGGATGAAAAATAGATAGCCAAAGTAACGAAATTGTTGGCACACAGCGACCACATCAGGCCGTTAAATATTGTTAACTCAGTAAAGCATGCGTTCCACTTGCTTGGCGATGCTGCGAAAATCTTCCGCGCTTTTCACAAAGTCCATTTCATTCACATCAATCTCTAGCAAAGGACCATGCGCGTAACGAGAGGAAAAGGCGTCGTACAAGCGATTGAGACTTTCTAGGTAATTGATATCGATATTTTGTTCGAACGTACGATTACGGAGTTGAATTTGTCGGACCAGTTTCTCTGTATCTGCCTTGAGGTAGATCATGAGATGAGGGGGCGATACCGCCTTCATGATAGTTTTAAATAAACCCAGATAAGTGGCGTAATCCGTCTCATTCATTATTCCGGATTCGTGGAGATTTAAGGCGAATATATACGCATCCTCGTAAATCGATCGATCTTGAATGATGGGTTGAAAGGCATCCTCCTTGATACGAAGCACTTGTTCAAATCGACTATTTAAAAAGTACACCTGAAGATGAAACGACCACTTGGTCATGTCCTCATAAAATGGGGCCAAATAGGGATTGCCTTCAACGGCTTCATAGAATACATCCCAACCAAAATGTTGAGCTAGTTTCTCAGCTAAGGTAGTTTTGCCGACGCCGATATTACCGGCAATTGCGATGTGCATGAGGTGAAATATTGATAAAATTCGTGCAAAATTAGGCTTTACTGACAAATATCATAGAACTCAGCCCACTGTTTTGTATTTTTGCACCACCAAAATTGTGTTGACCCATGTACAGTGTCCTTCTTTATTACATCTACAGTCCGATCGAAAATGTCGTTGAATACCGTGACATTCACCATGCATTTTGTGTCGAAAAAGGATTACTCGGACGAATCATTATCGCTCCAGAAGGTTTGAATGGAACAGTTTCTGGGCCAAAAGAAGTGTGTGAGGAATACATGGATTGGGTGAAATCTGATCCGCGCTTCTCAAAAATCGACTTTAAAGTGGAAGCACATCATGAAAATGCTTTCAAGAAATTATACGTCCGTGTAAAAAAGGAAATCGTTCATTCTGAACTCCCTGTCAATCCATTGGAGAAAACAGGAACTCATCTGGAGCCCGCCGAATTTAAGGCAATGCTCCAAGATCCTGATGTTGTTTTGGTGGACATGCGTTCCAATTATGAGCACAAGGTGGGTAAATTTAAAGGAGCCGTCACGTTTGATATGGAAAACCTCCGGGACTTACCAAATCATATTCAAGAAATTGAACATCTAAAACATAAGAAGGTAATCACCTATTGCACAGGGGGAATCAAATGTGAAAAGGCCTCGGCCTATTTGCTAGACCAGGGATTTACCAACGTCTACCAGCTTCACGGTGGAATCATTAAATACGGCCTTGAGGAAGGAGGTGAAAACTTCGATGGCAAATGTTACGTCTTCGACGGTCGGGTAACAACCGAAGTAAACCAGGTAAATCCTGAAATTATTTCCACCTGCCACATATGCGGAGAGAAATGTGACCGTATGGTCAACTGTGCCAATCCCACCTGCAATGAACATTTACCTATTTGCGAATCTTGTGGTTGGGAAATGGACGGCGCTTGCTCCACAACTTGCCAGGAGCACCCGGAAAAACGACCGTACGATGGCACCGGCTATTATTCCAAAGATACCCGTGGGTATGCTCCCGAAATTGCGTTCAAAACGCGTAAAAAAACAAAGAAATTACACATCATCGAAGAGTTGGGACTGACGCACTAAGTCAGTTCCCAACCATATACATAATCATTCAAGACATACGGTCCGTACGGAATATCCACCTCTTCAAGCCGTTTACCTCCTACCTTTTCGTAAAATCCAACCGCTGGATTGCTTCGATTAACATTTAAAATGAGTTGTTTGTAACCCTCTTGTCGAGTCAATTCTTTTACTTTTTCCAACAACTTAGTACCCGTTCCTTTTCCTTGACTAGCAGGCAAGACATATAATTTTTGGAGTTTAGCTTGCTCGGTGGTTATAGGTTGCCAAGAGAAAAAGCCTATCGGTTCTTGTGATTGCAGCACTAGGTAAAATCGGTGTCCTTCCTCAACCTGTTGCTGAATGGCGTCTTCTGAGTAGCCACGATGCAGCATATAATCAATTTGGTCAGCTGGAATTACATCTTGATAGGTGGAAGGCCAAATGGCATGAGCTAGATCCCGTATGACCGCCCAATCGTCGGAAGTGGCTGGAATAATTTTCATGTGAGATGAAAAGAAATCATTAATTTGCGTTCAAAAACAAAAGTACAGAAATCAAATGAAACCGTTTATATTAGTAACCAATGACGACGGAATTACCTCCAAAGGCATCGCTGCATTGGTTCAGGTCATGAAAGAATTAGGAGAAGTAGCAGTTGTGGCGCCCGATAGTCCCAATTCGGGTATGGGGCATGCCATCACCATGGATACCACGATCCAGGTCAAAAAATCTTCTATTTTTGAAGGTGTTACATCGTATGAATGTTCCGGCACCCCAGCCGATTGTGTGAAATTAGCGAAACATGAATTATTTGCCGATCGAAAGATTGATTTGGTGGTGAGTGGTGTTAATCACGGAAGTAACTCGTCCCTTTCCGTCATTTATTCTGGCACCATGTCGGCGGCCATCGAGGCTGCAATAGAAGGAATCCCGGCGATTGGATTTTCATTGGATAACGGACATTATGATGCAAGCTTTGATAGTACGTTACCCTACATCCAAGAGATCGCCCAAAAAGTTTTAGCGGAAGGGTTACCCCCACATATTGCCTTAAATGTCAATTTCCCCAAAGAACCGGCCGACGGATATGCAGGAATCAAAGTTTGTAGGCAAGGCAACGGGTATTGGAAAGAAGCTTTTGATGCCCGCGTGGACCCCTACGGTCGACCGTATTATTGGATGGGAGGACATTTTGTGAATCGAGAACCCTCCGATACCCAAGACCATGACATTTGGGCTTTGCAACACGGATATATCTCAGTTGTACCTTGTCAATATGATTTGACCCACTACGAAGCCTTAGCAAAATTATCCAGTTGGACCTTTTCTTCATAAAGTATGGCAGTATTAGGAACCGTTCTAAAGGGTAGTATCAAAGTCACCAGTACCCTCCAAAATCAACGAAAGATTAAGCCCGCCAAGTGGCAAAAAAAAACGTTAACAAAGCTCATTGAGAAAGCCAGGTACACTCAATTGGGTGAAAAGTTCCGTTTCAATGACATCTTAAACGATTGCGTTTTTGAAGAAGGAGATAAATTTTACCAAACCTTCAAACAAAACGTCCCCATTTATGACTATAATTCCATCTACCGAGAGTGGTGGCATAAAGCACGACAGGGAGAGAAGGATGTGGCATGGCCGGGAAAAATTAAGCATTTTGCTTTAAGTTCAGGCACCTCTGAATCATCTTCTAAGGCCATTCCGGTAACAAAGAATATGATTAAGGCTATTCAAACCACCAGCATTAACCAAATCATTTCTCTTGGAAATTATTCGGGAATTCCGGCGGATATTTTTGAAAAAGGCTACCTGATGTTGGGAGGAAGTACCTTGTTAAATGAGGTAGATTCTCATTATGAAGGAGATCTTAGCGGCATTACACAAGGCACTTTACCGTTCTGGTTCCAAGGCTTTTATAAACCCGGAGTGAAAATCGCACAAGAACGTAATTGGGCAAATAAACTAGAAGAAATAACCCAAAATGCCCCTCAATGGGATATCGGATTTATTGCGGGGGTACCCGCTTGGATTCAAATCCTGATGGAAAAAATCATCGATCGGTATCAGGTAAATCATATCCATGATATATGGCCTAATTTGACAGCGTTTGCTTGGGGTGGGGTTTCATTTGAACCGTACAAAAAAGGATTTGAAAAGCTACTAGGTAAGCCCATTCATTACATCGAAACCTATTTGGCTTCGGAGGGATTTTTGGCCTACCAACCCGGTCCCGAAACCGACCTACAGTTGGTGCTGAGCAATGGTATTTTCTTTGAATTTGTACCTTTTACAACCGAGAATTTTGATTCTGATGGAAATATTTTGCCCCATGCAAAAACCCTAATGATCTCAGAGGTAACCACAGGAGTTGATTATGCTATTCTAATTTCAACATGTAGCGGTGCTTGGCGGTACCTAATCGGTGATACCATTCGCTTTACAGATGTGGCCCAAGCTCTGATCAAAATAACCGGTAGAACAAAGCATTTTCTGAGCTTGTGTGGAGAACACTTGTCGGTTGACAATATGAACAAAGCCATCGATAGTGCTTCACGACATTTTGGGGTAACTTTCAGTGAGTTCACAGTGGTAGGTATCAAACATCCGCCCTTGTTTGCTCACCAGTGGTACATCGGTTGTGATGATCCAATAGATGAAATTGAGTTAGGCGCCTTCATCGATCAAACCCTGAAAGAACTCAACGACGATTACGCAGTGGAACGAGAACACGCATTGAAAAATATATTTTGTCGGGTTTTACCGGTGCATGCATTCTATGACTGGATGAAAATCCGAGGCAAAGAAGGCGGGCAAAACAAATTTCCTCGGGTATTGAAGGGAAATTTACAGGATGACTGGGAAAGTTTCTTACGGGTCAACCATCCGCAGCAAATCATCCCATAAACAAATCCCAAGCTAGCTTTCCGGCGATTCCTAGAAAGATCAATCCAGAAGTGCGTTTGATCCACATGATGGCTTCGTCGGAAAGTTTTTTCTTGATTTGGTGGGCAGAAATCGCAAAACCAGATTCGCACACGAAAATGGTTAATAAACAAACGGACAGACAAGTGATTTCCTCGAACCGATCGAACTGGTAGCTCTTTAGACTGGCAGAAAGCAAAACCCAAGAGAAGAAGTTAACAGGATTGATCACATTTAGGATGAATCCTTTTCCAATAAAATACAGAAATTGAGTTACTCCCCCAACTTGAACAACCTTGTGGGATAAACTGGAGTTCCTAAATTGCGAAATACCCAATCCGACTAGTAGCAGACTACCTATCGACCGAGCAAAAAAATCGAAATGGGGAATTTCAGGAAGGAACGATGTTCCAACCAAAGCCAAGGCAATCAACAAGAAATCACCAATCAATACTCCCGTGGCTATCTTAATACCCGCCTTGTAGCCATGATCAATACTAGACTGGATCAGGGCAAAAAAGACACTTCCGAAGCCCAAACTCAGGATGATACCGCTGAGTAGACCTAAAATTACTGCTTGCCACATCATAATCCTTTCAATCGCGCCACTTTTAACAAGCCAGCCACACTTAATGAATCCGTAATTTGATTGCTCATGGCAAGTTCGACCGCTTGAGTTAATGGAATTCGACGAACCTGCAAATCTTCCGTTTCTTCAGGTTCGGCCTCTGAGGCGGTTAGATCTTCAGCCAAGAATAAATAACCTACTTCGTTGCAAACCGAGTTTGAGGTGTGAATCTTGGAAATAAGCGTCCAAGTATTGGCCATAAGCCCTGTTTCTTCCTTTAACTCCCGTTTGGCGGCCTCCAACCAGTTTTCCCCGAGCGGACACCCCCCTTCCGGAATTTCCCACGAATACTCATTAAGAGGGAACCGGTATTGGCCAACCAACCACGTATAGCCCTCGGAGTCAACGGGGATAATGCCAATAGCAATATTCTTGAAATTTACTTGACCATAAATTCCTGGATTTCCGGCTGGATTCAGAACCTGGTGGTGTTGCACCTGGATCCATTTATTTTCATAGGCAACTTGGCTCTCCAAAATTTGCCATGGATTATCTTGAGATGAATTCATACCCCAAAGGTACAAGTCACAACCAACATCTTTAAAATCTCGCCCCAATAAAGTTTTATTTGACCCGTAAAAAAGCAAGTTGTATCTATTTTCATATCGGAATTTCTAAACTTTACCTTGATTATCTTATATTTGTTTTCATCATTTATTCATTCCATTCTACCTGATCCGAACTATGGAAAATTCTAGACGCGACTTTTTGCGCACCCTTGTTTTAGCAACTGGAGTTGCCCCTTTACTTCCTACTTTGGCTGAAGCCGCAGCGCCAAAGCCGTGGTTTGAAATATCGCTCGCGGAGTGGTCTTTGCACAAAGCCATATTTGGTGGACAACTGGATAATTTAGATTTTCCAGCCAAGGCCAAAAAAGATTTTGATATTTCCATTGTGGAATATGTGAATACCTGTTTTCGGTCCAAAACAAAAACCTTTAAAGAAAACGGTGCGGATTCTGCCTACCTCGCCGAATTATTAAAAAGAACGAAAGATTTGGGGGTTCGGAATCACTTGATTATGTGTGATGCTGAGGGAAATCTAGGCGATTCAGATGCCAAAAAACGAACAGAGGCCATTGAAAATCATTATAAATGGGTAGAAGCAGCCGCGTATTTAGGATGTGCCACCATTCGGGTCAATGCCGCGGGGAATGGTTCTGCAGAAGAAGTGGCCAAACAAGCAGCTGATGGTTTGGCACGATTGGGTGAATTTGCTGCTAAATCCAAAATCAATGTCATCGTAGAAAATCATGGTGGACATTCGTCCAATGGAAAATGGTTGGCGGGGGTTATGAAATCCGTTAATATGAAAAACGTGGGAACTCTGCCCGATTTCGGTAACTTCTGTATTAAACGAAATAGTGCAAACTGGAGAATTTGTGAGGATGATTATGACCGATACATGGGTACCGCCGAATTAATGCCTTTTGCCAAGGGGGTCAGTGCAAAAGCAAATGATTTTAACCCTGATGGAAATGAAGCCAATATGGACTACTCAAAATTATTGGGTATCGTAAAAAAGGCAGGATTCCGGGGAATAATTGGTATCGAGTACGAAGGAGATAAACTTTCAGAGGACGAGGGGATCCGCGCTACCAAGGCCTTACTGGAGAAAATCAGAAAAACCGTCTAAATAAAAAAAGGGAATCTGCACGATTCCCCTTTTTTATTTCAAGCTACCCATTCCCCCATCCAAACCAATTACTTGACCAGTAAGCCAAGTACTTTGATCACTTAGAAGGAAATGCGCTAAATTGGCTACATCAACGGCCTGCCCGACACGACCCAAGGGATGCCTTTTGTTTGAGGCTTCCACTTTTTCGGGAGTGCTGAGAAGAGCATTCGCCAACGGGGTTTGGGTTAATGAAGGAGCAATGGCGTTTACACGAATTTTATTTGGAGCCCATTCCGCTGCCAACGATCGGGTGATTCCCTCTATAGCTCCTTTGGAAGCTGCGACCGACGCATGAAAACTCATGCCCGTTTGAACGGCTACCGTACTGAATAGGACCACAGAACTCTCACCTGCCGCCTTCAATGAACCAAAAGCAGCTTGTAAAACTTGTACCGCTCCCAGCGTATTGACTTCAAAATCGGAGGTGAAATCTGCCATCGTAAACCGATGAAACGGCTTGAGTGAAATGGTTCCGGGACAATACACTACCCCGTGCAAAACGGGAGGAAGTATTTCTTTAGGGAAAGCAGCCGGGGCCGTCCAATCATGATGATCAACACCGGGTATGTTGGGATTGGAACGAGAGGCTGAAATTACGTGGTACCCTTGGGTCAAAAGTTGCTCGGTCAAGGACCGTCCGATCCCACTAGAGGCCCCAATGATCAATATAGACTTCGACATAGAATGTTTTTATTCAGAAACTGGGAATCCTACAAAATGTTTGGGGGAAGGGGCTACCATCGAGCCTCTTCCCCCTTAGTTCGCTTGGTGTAATCCTTAGGATCTATGTTTTAATTCAATTAATCGAAGGAATTCAGACCGCTTCTCGGCATCGGAAAACGCACCCTCAAAAAAGGAGGTCACAGTGGAACTGGACTGGTCTTTGATTCCACGAGAAGACACACACATGTGGTCGGCGTCGACAATAACCGCTACATCTTGTGTTTCGAGAGCCTCTTGCAGGGCTCGACCAATTTGTATTGTCATGCGTTCTTGAACTTGTGGCCGACGGGCATAATGATTGACGATTCGATGCAATTTGGACAAACCAATCACTTTCCCAGAAGACATATACCCAACGTGGACATGGCCAACAATCGGAACAAAATGATGTTCACAATTGGAATGAAAATGAATATCACGCTCGACCAATATCTCACCGTATTGATACGGATTTTCAAACAGGGTAATGGCGGGAAAATTTTCAGGATTTAGGCCCGAGAAAATTTCCTTAACATACATCTTGGCAACCCGGCGGGGAGTACCTTGAAGGGAATCATCTTGCAAATCCAAACCAAGGATTTCCATAATGGAATGAAAATGAGCAGCGATTTGGTCAATCTTCTCTTCCTCGCTTAATTGAAAAGCATCGGGACGAAGAGGGGTGTCGTACGAGGTTAGAGCATGAGCTTCTCCTAAAGCTTCCAACCATTCATCGGATTTATGCGGGATATTCGACATAGTTTCTTTCGGTTTCATACAACCTGATTTTGAGGTCTAGGTTGGGGTTTTGGATGGCATTTTCTAAAATTTCATAAATGACGACCGCTATGTTTTCGGCAGTAGGGTTTACTTGTTTGAATTCCTCTACTTCAAGATTTAAGTTTTTATGATCAAATCGGTCTAAAACATGCGCCTTGATCAAATCACTTAATCGTTTTAAGTCGTACAAATACCCTGTTTGGGGATCAATTTCCCCGGTCAGTTGGACAATCAGTTCGTAGTTGTGGCCATGAAAATAGGGATTATTGCATTTCCCAAATACCCGTTCATTTTCCTCTTCTGACCAAGCAGGTTGGTGCAGACGATGGGCCGCGTTGAAGTGCTCCTTTCGGAATACAGAAATACGTTTTTTCAAGATGAACAAATTTAACGAGTTAGTGCTGTTACAAAGTTTGTGTACAATGCAACTAGCCCGCCGAGACGGAATCTCCAAGTGTAAGATCATGGTAATAACCGTACCAAGGACCTGGTTGTTCAATTTTCTGAAAATTATTCCTAAATTTAGGTTTCAACCAATACCTAAATTTTCCACTTATGGATCGTAGAGAATTCATCAACACTACCCTAGCCACTTCGACTATTCCGTTCATTGTTCGAAAAAATCCTGAAGAAAAAAAAGTGGTTCGATTGGCGTTTATCGGCGTTGGATATCGGGGCCGAAACCACGTCGAGCAAGCCTTGTATCGGTCAGATGTTAAGATAACAGCGATTTGTGATATTGATCCCCAAGCCATTGCAGCCACACAAAAAATTCTTCAAAAATTCAATCATGCCTCCCCAGCAGTTTATGGTAAAAATGAGACGGATTACCAGCAAATGTTAAAACGGGAGGACATTGACGGTGTACTTATTTCGACCCCTTGGGAATGGCACGTGCCCATGGCGGTTGACTCCATGAAAGCTGGAAAATATACGGCCGTTGAGGTGTCGGCCACCGTCACATTACAAGAATCTTGGGACCTGGTGGATACCTACGAGAAAACAGGTTCACACTGCATGATTTTGGAAAATGTTTGTTACCGCCGTGACGTATTAACTATCTTACGGATGGTTCGCGAGGGCTTATTTGGACAAATGACGTACGCCCATTGTGGATATCAACATGACCTCCGGGAAGTAAAATTTAATGATGGAAAACGATATGCCGGAGGAGGAGTTGAATTTGGCCCGAAGGCACACGCCGAGGCCCGATGGAGGACCCAACACTCGGTTGATCGCAATGGGGATTTATATCCCACTCATGGCTTAGGACCGGTAGCACACTGGCTGGATATCAATCGAGGCAACCGATTTACCTACCTCTCCTCGTATGCCACTCCACCACTTGGTCTGACCAAATACGTAGTTGATAAAGGTGGAAAAGACCATCCCAATGCCAAAGTCAAGTTCAAACTCGGGGATATTGTCACGACGATGATCCAATGTGCCAATGGTGAAAATATCATGCTCATTCACGATACGAACTCCCCTCGTCCCTATTCTTTGGGCTTTAGAGCTCAGGGAACTCAAGGTATTTGGATGGATGATAATGACTCCATTTACATCGAAGGAAGAAGCCCGAAGGCCCATACTTGGGAAAAATTTGAGGATTATCAAAAGCAATATGACCACCCTCTTTGGACTCGCCACGCCGAATCTGCCGAAAAAGCAGGCCATGGGGGAATCGACTTTTTTGTGGTTCGGGCTTTTATTGAATCCATAAAAAATCAGGTGGCTCCTCCAATGGATGTATATGACGCTGCGGTTTGGAGCGCCATAAGTCCGCTTTCTGAGCTGTCCATCCAACGGGGAAGCGCCCCAGTAGAAGTTCCTGATTTTACCCGTGGAAAATGGAAAACCAACCCTCGAATCTTTGGGTTAAACGATGCCTTCTAACCCATCATTCGTTTTGTTTTTTCCAACTTATTCTATATTTTTAAAAAATTTTAAAAACTATTCAACTTCCCTTATGGCATCCAAATCCTATACGGTTCCCTTGGTATTAATGGGCATTTTGTTTTTTGCGATCGGTTACATTACCTGGACGAACAGTGCATTAATTCCATTTTTAAAAATTGCTTGTGAGTTAAACTCAGACACCGAGGCCTTTTTGGTCACTTTTGCTTTCTACATGTCTTACTTTTTTTTGGCCATTCCATCTTCGTACATCCTTCAAAAAACGGGGTTTAAAAACGGGATGATTTTAGGTTTATTGATCATCGCTATGGGTTCGCTGATTTTCATTCCAGCCGCAGATTCTAGACAATTTCCTGTGTTTTTAGGTGGATTGTTTGTCCAAGGAATGGGATTGGCGTTGCTTCAAACCGCGATCAATCCCTACCTGAGTATCCTTGGCCCGATTGAAAGTGCTGCACAGCGGATCAGCATCATGGGAGTGGCCAATAAAATTGCCGGCATGTTGGTTCCTGTCTTGGTGGGCTCCTTTATGTTAGCTGGTGCAGATGGTATTGAGGCGACTTTAAAAAATTCGTCGGATCCTGTCATTCGAGAGCAAGCGCTGTCTGAACTCGCCAACCGAATTCACACCCCTTATCTCAGTTTGGCTGTGGTTTTGGCGTTGGTGGCGGTCGTATTTTATTTTGTGCATTTGCCTGAGGTTACACCCGAGGAAGAGGAAAAAGAAGCTGGAAATGAACGAACCAGTGTTTTTTCCTATCCGCAACTTGTATTGGGTGTGGTCGCCCTAACGTGCTATGTCGGTGCGGAAGTAATCGCGGGCGATGGCATCATACAATTTGGTCGAAATCTTGGGATCAGCCTTGAAGAAGCCAAGTATTTTTCATCCTACACATTGGGAAGCATGCTTATTGGGTATTTGATTGGCATTGTGGCCATTCCAAAGTATATATCTCAGGAACGTGCCCTATTTTTTTCGGCCATTTCGGGTTTGCTGTTTTCTCTGATCGCAATCTTTTCCACGGGCTATCTGGCCGTGTATTCCATTGCGCTGATGGGCCTTTCAAATGCCCTCATGTGGCCGGCCATTTTCCCCTTATCTATCCAAGGCCTGGGGAAATTTACAAAAATGGGTTCAGCCTTGTTAATCATGAGTATCGGTCCAGGCGGAGGAATCATCCCCCTACTCTATGCCGAATTGGGAGGAGCTGAGAATCCACAACAAGGTTTTTGGATTGTTTTCATTTGTTATGTATTTATTGCCTATTTTGCTTCCAAAGGGCATGCTTTAAGAAGATGGAAAACCAACTCTTAATGAAAATCGTTACTAGTTAAAATTGTCACTATGCAACTAAAAGTTAATGGCCAGGTTAAAACCGTGGAGGTAGACCCAGAAACTCCCTTATTGTGGGTTTTACGGGATGACCTTGATTTAAAAGCGACTAAATTTGGTTGTGGAATGGCCATGTGTGGGGCTTGCACCGTATTGGTTGATGGCCAAGCCATTCGTTCTTGCTCCTACCCAGTTTCCTTCGTAGAAAATCAAAATGTTACTACCTTGGAGGGACTGAGTCCCTCCAAGGATACACTTCATCCGGTTCAGGAAGCATGGATCGAAGAGGAAGTGCCACAATGTGGATATTGCCAACCTGGATTTATGATGGCGGCTGTCGATTTTTTAGCCCGTAATCCAAATCCCTCAGAGCAGGAAATCAAGGAAGGAATTACCAACATCTGCCGCTGTGGAACTCACCCGCGCATCATAAAAGCCATTGCTAGAGCCGCTAAAAAAATGTCGTCATGAACCGAAGAAAATTTATCCTCCAATCAGCCCTCGGTATAGCAGGAGCTGGGATATTGGGTACCATTGGTTGTACGCCTACGCGTCGGTTTATAGCCGAAACAGCGGCGGAAATGGATATTCCATCGGGGGTATCCGATTTTGAATTTGAAACTTGGCTGGATATCTTACCCGGTGGCAAATTTAAGCTTCATGCCCCGAAAATGGAGATGGGACAGGGTGTTTTTTCTGGTTTTGCCTTGATGGTGGCGGAAGAGCTAAACGTTTCACCGAATCAAATTCAAGTCGTACCAGCCGCCACTGACCGCGGCCCTGTGGACCGAGCCGGTACAGGAGGAAGTTCAAGTACGTATTCCCTATTTGAACCAATTCTTGAAATGGCGGCAACCTTGCGTGAATCTCTGAAATTGGCAGCCGCTAAAAAATGGGGAGTACCTGCCATGGAAATTGACGCTAAAGACGGCTTTTTAACTCACCAAACCAAACGTCTCTCCTATGAACAAATCGCTCGAGAACAAACGGATTGGAAGGTAGCTAAAACACCAAAGCTAAAGCCTTCTTCTCAATATCGATACATTGGAAAACCATTTCCACGGATTGACCTTCAGGATAAAGTAATGGGCATGCCCATTTTTGGCATCGACCAGACCTTACCCGGGATGGTATATGCGGAAATTATTTATTCGCCCGTTTTTGGAGGAGAAGTGAAAGGAATACAATCCGATGAAGCAAAAAAGCTTTCGGGTGTATTGCACATCGAAAATCAAAAAAGTTGGGTGGGTGTGGTCGCTACTAAGCGATACATCGCCAAAAAAGCTAGTACACTTTTAAAAATTGATTGGGAAAGTAAGGAAATCCCTTTTACCCCTGAAGTTTGGAAGGATCGAATTCAAGTAGGCCATGGTACGGAAGTGAGTGTTCAAAAAGATGGACGAGTTAAAAAAGCCCTTTCCACGGGCCCTACACTTACTGCCGAATACCGCACGCCATTGGGTGCCCACGCAGCCTTGGAACCCAGTGTGTGTTTGGCTGAAGTTAAAGGTGATACCCTAGTTTTGCATATGAGTACACAAATGACCCAAATTGCTCAATTACAGGTCGCTTCGGCAACTCGATTCAGTGCATCAAATATTATTGTTAAGCCCAGTTTTATTGGTGGTGGTTTTGGTCGAAAAGCCACCATGTTTAATGCCATTGAGGCCGCTATATTAGCGGATGCGGTGAAGAAGCCCGTGCAAGTCTTATGGTCAAGAGAGAATGAGTTTCAACATGGATATGTGCGACCCAACACCCATCATCGGTTGACAGCAGGTTGGAATTCGGAAGGGAGTGTCAACGCCATGGAACATCATCAAGCCACTGGCGATATGATGCTTGAATATTTACCGCCTATTGCCCTTAAAGCCATGGGAGCCGACATGTTTTCGGCTGGACATGGAGCACGAATTCCCTATGAAATTCCAGCCAAAGAAACTACGATGTGGCAGGATAAGCTTCCGTTCAAAACAGGAATTTGGCGGTCGGTGGGAATGTTTTCAAATACCTTTGCTATCGAATCGTTTCTAGACGAACTTGCCAAGCAATTGAATCAGGATCCGCTTTCATTTCGGCTTAATCTACTGAAAACCTCAGAGGAACCGCTGTTGCAACGTCGATACCACGTTCTTAAAAAATTAGGGGACACATTTGGGTGGTTCGGACCCAAGCCTGAGGCTGTCGGATGGGGAATTGCGTGTGGAGAGGACCGAAAATCCATTGCCGCAACAGCAGTTGAAGTAGGTTGGAAAGAAGGTCAATTCCAGGTTCGACGTGTGGTGCAGGTTCTAGATGCTGGGAAAATCATCAATCCCAACGGCGTTCATCAACAAGTAGAAGGTGCCACCATGATGGCCATGAGTGCTGCATTGTATGAAGAAATTCCTCTGGGAGACCAGCGTTTAGGGGTCTCTAATTTCCATGAATACCCAGTGGTCAAGTTAATCGATACTCCGATCATCGAGGTAGTTCTAGTTGAGGGAGACGATCGACCTTATGGGGTAGGCGAACCTCCCATGGCACCGGTAGCACCCGCACTAGCCAATGCCATTTTTGACCTTACTGGGAAGCGGATTCGTCAGTTGCCGTTATTAAAAGATAATATCTTGGCTTGAAGAGCCGGCTTTGTAAATCGAAAAAATAAAAAAATGGAGTAGATAGTGACAAGGGTTAGGATGATTTCAAATCCAAGCAAAGCGGTGGTGATTCCGGAATAGTCAGCCCAATACCCCAAAAAAATGGCAGGTATTCCGAACCCAATGTATCCTGTCATCATGTAGCCAGAGACGGCACGTGATTTTTCATGGCCACTGAGTATGGCAATCAAGGACAACCCACTAACGTAGGAAAATCCATAAGCAGCCAAACCACAGAGTAAAGTTCCACTCAACATGGCAACCAATGAATCTAAGTAAACGCCCAAGACCACGATTCCAAAACCAATAGGAATACAAGCGTAACCAACCAACAGGGCATGGGCCATATTCATTCGTCTTACCCACCATTGGATAGCAGCGCCACTCCAATTGATCAGCACGATGCAAAATCCTGCATACGCCGACCAGCCCAAAACACTTAGTTCGGCGGGTAATATAGCGATGATTGTACCTGTGGCCGCCCAGCATAGTCCGATCGAAAAATGTATCGACCAACAACCGGAAGGAAAATAGGGAAGCCGAATAAGCGCTCCCCCCTTTTTGGGGACCTTGGGTAGCTTAGTCAACCACATTAACCCTATTCCTGTAACGATCAGTAATATAAAATAACTGATAGGTGTAAGAGAAAAAGACCAGGCTAAGGCAATGGTAGTTGCTAAAGCTCCGCCACTGAAACCAATGGCTGTAGATAAAGACGCTTTGTTGGCGGCTTGATGCATTTGATCTAATGGGAGTAACTCAGCCATGTAGGCGGTTCCAGTCCCCATACTGAGAGCCAAAGCAATCCCTTGACAAACCCGAGCCCATGGCAACATCCCAATGGTAGGATGCCAAGTGATTAGGGCCGTTGAAGCGAAGGCAAAGGCCACACTGAGTAGGAGGACGGGCTTTCGGCCCAGTCGATCGGAGATCCCTCCCAAAAAAATATAACTAGGCAACATACCGCCAATGTAGGCTGCCAACACTAAGGCTGTCTTCCCAGTACCGAAATGGGCTTGTTCGGCATAGATCTGAAAGAGGGGCATTGAAACATTAACAGCCAATGTAACAAGAAGTAGAGCAAATGCAATCGAGGAAATGGCGGTTCTGGTCTTCATACCTGCAATAAACGACATTTTTACTTACTTTGAAAGGATAGAATCGTAGGGAAGTTGGTACTTTTGGTAAATTTTGACAACTCGTACATCAATGAAAAAAATTCTTTCCTTTACGGTACTTATCTTCCTTCTATTTGGTTGTAGAACGCAACAACCGACTCAAACTCCAGATGCATCCACTTTTTTCCAATATGGGCCGGGACGACCTGCCTATGTGTCGGTTCACCGAGGCGGTGGAGAAGAACCAGGTATCCCCGAGAATGGCATTGGTTCGTTTTCTCATTATGCCCAACTGTTGAATCCTTGCATTATTGAATGTGATATTACCTCCACCAAAGATTCCGTTTTAATCATGATGCACGATTACACCTTGGATCGGACTACCACCGGGAAAGGAAAAGTGAGCGACTATTCCTATGATGAATTGAAGACGGTCCGTCTTAAAGACCGAATGGGAAATGTAACTCAGCAACCCATACCAACATTATCAGACGTTCTTGGTTGGGGAAAAAATCGGGTTTATTTTACCTTGGATATTAAGCGGGGCACCCCCATGAAAAAAGTAGTTGAGCACGTTCAAAAAGCCAAGGCTCAAAAATCAGCCGTCATTGTTACCTATAATGCAGACCAGGCATTTGAGGCATATCGATTGGACCCTAGCTTAATGATTTCTGTTTCGATCATGCAACTGTCTGACTATGAGCGTCTAGCTTCAGGTGGGATTCCAGACCGAAATATGGTGGCATTTATAGGAACTCGTGAGCCAAAGAAAGAATTAATTGATTTTTTGCATAGCAAGGGAATAATGACGATATTAGGTACACTGGGTAACTTAGATAAAAAAGCCGCGGCCCAAGGGGATTCCCTGTATAAAAACTGGAAAGAATTTGGAGTGGATATTTTTGCGACCGACCGTCCGGGAGCAGTAAAGAGCGTTTTAAACCTAAACTAACGATACCGTATGAACAAATTACTTGTAACTTCCTTGCTGCTTGGCTCACAGCTGGCGGTAGCCCAATCCACTTTAAAACCTTTAATTTCAGTAAGAGCCAACGAAATAGAATCGAAGGTTGTCAGCTGGCGTCGCGATTTACATCAACATCCCGAATTAGGAAATCAGGAGTTTAGAACCGCTAAGATTGTGGCTGATCATCTTAAGTCTTTGGGCTTAGAGGTGCAAGAGGGCATCGCCGTCACGGGAGTTGTTGGCATTTTACGTGGAGATAAACCAGGTCCGGTGGTCGCGCTTCGTGCTGATATGGATGCGCTTCCGGTCAATGAACGTGTGGATGTACCGTTTAAATCGACCGTTATGACGGAATATAATGGTCAGAAGACGGGTGTCATGCATGCGTGTGGTCATGATACCCATGTGGCGATGTTGATGGGTGTCGCGGAGGTTTTGACTGGTCTCAAAAAGGATTTAGCCGGTACCGTTAAATTTATTTTTCAACCTGCCGAGGAAGGCGTATATGATACCAAAGAGGCTTTCGGAGCCAATGCCATGGTCCAAGCGGGGGTTTTGGAGAATCCAAAAGTGGACGCGATCTTCGGATTGCACATTAATTCTCAAACTCCCGTTGGAGTAATCGCCTACCGCCCAGGGGCTACCATGGCGGCTGTTGATCAGTTGCGAATTCGTTTAAAAGGGAAACAAACCCATGGTGCCTATCCGTGGTCAGGAGTTGATCCCATTGTTACAGCCTCGCAAGTGGTTATGGGGTTGCAGACAATTGTGTCGAGAAATGTAATGTTGACCGAAAATCCGGCCGTGGTAACTGTAGGTGCGATTCATGGTGGTATTCGAAATAACATCATCCCCGAACAGGTGGAAATGATTGGTACCATTCGCACACTTGGAAAAGAACAACGCCTCCTAGTTCATCAGCGTATCGAACAAATTTCCAAAAACATAGCAGAAAGTGCAGGTGCAACTGCTGATGTCACCATTGATCACGGGTATCCTGTAACTTACAATGACCCTGCCTTAACGGATATGATGGAGGAAACCTTGTATGAAGTAGCGGGAAAAGATCAAGTCCGAATTGTTCCAGCTGCGATGGGAGCTGAAGATTTTAGTTATTTCCAAGAAAAAATTCCCGGATTTTTCTTTTTCCTCGGAGGGATGGATCCGACCAAAAAAGCCTCCGAGGTAGCCCCTCATCATACCCCTGATTTCTATATCGATGAATCTGGATTCGATTTAGGGATCAAAGCACTCGCCAGTTTGGTAGTGGATTACAACCAAAAAAAGATGGCACCAGCCAAAAAGAAATAATTGATTTATGGCAGCCGAGTTAATTCAACTATTTCCCCAAAATCCTGATCCACGAAAAGTGGATCAGGTCATTCGTTGTCTTCAAGATGGTGGGCTGATCATTTATCCCACCGACACAGTGTACGCTATGGGATGTGATATCTTTCAAAACCGGGCAGTGGAACGCTTGTGTCAAATTAAGGGGATCAAAGTAAAGAATAATAATTTGTCCATTATTTGCGAGGATCTTTCCAACATTGCAGCCTACGCAAAGGTCTCCAATGCTGCCTTTAAAATCATGAAAAGGGCCTTCCCAGGACCATTTACGTTTATTTTACCTACCACCAACGAATTGCCCAAGACGCTGCAATCGACTCGAAAAAGTATTGGGATTCGGGTACCCGACCATGAAATACCTCATTTACTCGTCGAGCGTCTTGGTAATCCAATCATTACGGCCTCGGTAAAAAATACGGAGGACGATTTTGTCGAATATCCGAATGAGATTGAGGTCATTTACGAGCAAAACAAACACTTGGTGGATATTGTGATCGATGGCGGTTGGTGTGGGATAACGGCCTCTACGGTAATCGATGCAACCACCGATGATTTCGAGGTAATTCGACAAGGCTTGGGCGACTTAGCTGAAATTATGTAGAAGAAGGTCTTTGGTGTTTCCAACGTCGGTGACTCCATAACCAATACCTTGGATCCTTGGTAATGTCGGCCTCCAACCACCTCGCATGCCTCTCTAAAATAGCTCCTGAGGGCAAAGATTTGGGGTCTTCGCATAAAATTTCCCATGAAACCCGGTAAAATCCGCGTCGCGGTCGATGAATGCGCATATAGAAAACAGGCCAATTGTGCATTTTGGCGATTCGCTCAGTCCCCCAAAAAAAAGAGGTATCTTGATTTAAGAAAGTAGTCCAATATGATTTGTCGGGTGGAGAGGCTTGGTCATTGGCTAAGCCCAAGATCATAGGACGATCTACCTTTCTTAATCGCTGGTAGGTTTCAAAAGTCGGAAACATGACAGCCCCTAACTTGCTCCTGGATTTTGTAAACAGGGCATCAAAATACGGATTGGTTAGCTGCCGATAGGGGACCCAAAAATCATGTGGCATGACTTCAGGTAGACGCATACAAACCCACTCATAGTTTCCATAATGGCCAACCGATAAAACGGCACTCTTGCCCTCTTTGAACCATTCATCCAAAACAGGAAAGGGATCAAACTCCACCCGCGCGCGTAATTCCTCGTCGGATATGGTAAAACCTTTGATGGTTTCTACAAAGAGATCCGTCAAGTAATGATAAAAATCCTGGACCTTTTGTTGAATTTCAGCCACTGAATCCGAGGGAAACGATCGTCTTAGGTTTTCGGTAACTACCTTTTTACGATATCCGACAAGTTGGTAGAGCACGGGATACAAGATCCAATCTGATACCCAGTAATGGAAAGAAAGAGGTAATTTCGAATATCCCAACAAGAAGGGCTTGGCTAGGTAAAATACGATTCTTTTCATCTGTCAATTCTGCCGAAAAATAAACTGTTGATAGGCCTCTGGGGTATCCAGATCGATGGCTCCATCTGGGAAATCGACGATTTCGACCTCCTCTTTATGGGCGGCAATGAGTTTTCTGGCACCTTCATCTTCTTTGAGCTCCAACAAGTCTGCAAAACGTTCCCGCTTAAACAAAACCGGTACTCCTAAGGTGCCTTGGTACCGACAGGCAATTATCTTCTTGGTGGACAATTCAGCTCGTGAAACAAGTTCTTCGAGAATAGTTTGGGTTACAAATGGCATATCGGCCGGTACAATGATGACCGAATCAATATTTTTCTCAATTAAATAGGTACCAACAAGGCCCATGCGAATGGAACTAGCCATTCCGGTGGCCCATTGGGAATTATCAACCAGGTTGATGGGAAGGTCAATCAAAGTAGGGACAATTTGGGCCTTGTGCGCACCCAAAACAACGCTTATTGGATAACAAGCCGTCTTCAAACCCTCTTCAATCATGCGCAATAAAAGACTTTTACCCTCGATCGGAAGAAGCTGTTTAACGGTTCCCATACGTTTGGATTCACCGGCAGCCAGGATAATCAGAGCAGTTTGCATGGAGTTTGAATTAATTTTTTTGAATTTTGTAACCAAAAATGGAATGTCATTACGTTATTCGGATAACATAGACACACCTTATCTTGGAAATTAAACACAAAAATACATGATTAAATCCGTTCAGCGCCCTCTTTTATTTCTACTACTCTCGATTTTGGGCGTAGGAATCATTTCATGCGAAGAGAATGGCCCGACTGGTCGCATGTTTCAAATCTACCTTGACTTCTGGAATACAACAGGTCAAAACCCAGAAATCCGATTTGACGAACAGCGAACCTCAAGGGAAATAAAAATCGATTTCTCCAAAACGTTCGGAGGTTTTCCAGAAGGAACCAACTTTACGAAAGTGATCATTGACAACTTTCGGATTATAGATGCCAATGCCAACAACTACACGATTGATCAAATCAAAGCCTTTGAATTTCGGCAAGATGCCAATCAATTCAGGGAAGATGTTGAATTTACCATGTCTTTTTCTCAATCCGATGACATAGCCGTCGTTTTGGTGTTGGATCGAAGTGAATCCTTAGGTACGGACTTCGCCAATGTCCAAACCTATGCTTCCGAATTTGTCGATCGTGTTTTTACTGAGCGACCCAATGCCGAAATGGGGATTGTCGATTTTGCGGATGATATTCGGAGTTTTCCCTTATCCAAAGATCGCAACGCGTTAAAATCCTACATCCGAGGACTACAAAAGGGTAAATTCACAACCTTGTATGAGTCGGTGGACCGTGGAATTGACATGTTGTTCCAATCCAGGGCTCAAAGCCGGGTGTTAATTATTTTTACAGACGGCGCAGACAATAACTCGGGACCTACCTTTACACCTGAATTCCTGCTAAATAAAATGCGAAGCGATCGAAACCAATACAAGATCACGAGTTTTGCCATTGGTTTAGAGGGAAAGGGCGAGATCAGCCGCACCGTTTTACAAAATCTTTCCAGTAACGGGGGAATCGCGGAATTTCCAGCCAATGCCGCCCAGCTCCGCACCGTTTTTAACAAACTTTCCTCTGTCATTTCCAATGTGTACAATCTAACCTACTTACGAAATCGGCAGGTGATTCCCCGGAATGCTCCACGAAAACTCCGATTTGACATTTATACTACGCCAAGATAAACGAAAAGAGAGGCCTTGGCCTCTCTTTTCGTCTTAAAGGAAATATCCGGATTCCAGCTTTATTTTATCTTCTAAACTTCCTTGGTAAATATAAATCCAGGCCTCCACTCGGGTATTTTGCGTTGTGCGCACGGGAACTAACTCACGTCGGTATTCCCCTGAGCTAGGTTGTTCTAAATTTACATCCTCATAGGAGTCTAATATCGGAAATAAGTAATCAGCGCGGTGGATAGTCCAGAGTTCGCCATGTACTTGACCGGTCCCGACGGGTATATAACCGGGATACGAATCGATCAAATAGAGACTACCTGAGACGGTGGTTTCTTCGAGGTATTCACCACTTAAGAGAAGTTCATGGTGCAGCGGATTGCCTGGAAACTTTCCCATGAGGGTACCATAAACGAATAAATACTCATTTTTCACGATCGGACATGGCAAGGGGCTTGACTTTTCGAATTAACTCTTGAACGGTCGAGTCACCCAGTGCTTCGGCCGACTTAAAGTTGGCATAGGCCGCGGCATAATCCCCTTTTTGAAGTTGTACCTCCCCTAAGTTCCGTTCAATTTCAGCCGACTGATCTAAGTACATACGACTTGCTCGTTTAAACATGGAGATTGCCTCCTCAAGACGTTTGGCTCCCGCATAGGCTTTGGCTAGCTCCACATAAAAATCTGGAACGGTGGTTTCCAATCGTAGAGCTTTTTCAAAATCAGGAATAGCAGCTTCAAAATTTTCGAAGTGCGCATGGCATTTACCTCGATAAAAAAACAAGTAGGCACATTTAGGGTAAAGAGGCTCATTCTCCTGAAAAAATCGAAACGCTGCCGGGATATTCCCGGACTCGAACCAGGTTATACCTTGTTTAACCGGTTTTTTTTGACGGTCTTCTTCGGTTTCAGTGAATGAAAATTCACCCATTAACCACCCGTGCAAAAAAGAGGGAATAAGAAAAAATAGTAATTCCATGGTAATAGCCGACTACTTATTTTGTCGCCTTTTGGGGGGTAAAACCAACTGATAGGATTCATCTAGCCATTCCATCCATTCTCTTGCCGAAATACGGCCATCCAAATGAATGGTATTCCAATGTTTTTTATTGGTATGATACCCAGGTACCACTTGGTCATACTCTGCTCGAAGTTCTTCATTTTTTTCAGGCGTATTTTTGACCGTGAGGCTAAGCTGGTCGGTATCAAGCGGAACCAAGGCAAACATCTTTCCTTCCACCTTGAAAACCAAGGTTTCAGGACCAAAAGGGAGTTCTTCTGTCACACCCTCCTTTGCCAAGCAATGCGAACGGATCGCCTCCAGCAAGTCCATCTTAGTATCGGGTAAAGGCGCGTATGATCAGAACAATGACACACACCAAGAACATGAGGATGGAAATCTTATTGATTCCATGCATCATTTTTAAGTTGAAACTAGAGGGATACTTTCCGTCTGAGTCTTTCTGAAAAACGCGAAAGAAGTACGAAAATACCGGAGCGATTTGTAGATATCGAAGTAATTTATTCATGTTATTTATGCGCCGAGCGCTTCCATTGTGGTTGGTTCAATCCATTTCCCATCTTCTTTGATTAAATCAATCAAAGCATCCACCGCATGGTCCGTATGGACCGAGCGTTTCACCACCTCTTGACCTCTGTATAGGGCAATTTTATCTTTACCCATGCCAACATAGCCATAATCTGCATCGGCCATTTCTCCGGGACCATTGACGATGCAACCCATGATTCCGATTTTCACCCCTTTGAGGTGATCTGTGCGTTTTCTAATTTTTGCTGTAGTCTCTTGTAAGTCGAACAACGTTCGGCCACATGACGGACAAGAGATATACTCTGTTTTGGTCATGCGGGTACGCGCCGCTTGAAGAATTCCAAAACTAGTGGAATTAATCATTTTTTGCTGAAGTGCGGTTTGGTGAGAATTGGTTAACCAAATTCCATCCCCAAAACCATCAATCAACAATCCACCCGTATCAGTGGCAGCATATAGTTGGAAATCACTCTCACCCACCTCCGAATACGTCCGACAAAGCACTACTGGAAGCTGTACACCTGCCTGAGCCAACTGCATAAATGCGGCCCGAAGGGCTGGATACGCATGCGCATTGGAAGTGAATAAACATAAAACAGTTTGATGCAGAGCAGTTAATTTTTGTGCCAACGTTTCGGTCAGATCCTCCGCTGAAATCCTTAGGAAAGACACACCCGCATCCTCACTTGGCCACTGCGGAAAATCATACAAAGGATGTACCGATTTAGGTCTACCCGAGGTTTCCCAGACAGCTGCATCTTGTATTTCACGAAGACCATTGGGTAGCATAAAAGCTACGGGCGTTTTTCCTGAGTAGAGGTAGTCGGCGCCTAGATCGTTCATACTCCATTTGTCCAGTGCAGGAAGATAAAAATGACCGATGGATTTCAATTGATCGACATCCACCACCGGAGAGTGAGAAAAATCGGCAATGACCCGAGGTACTTGAGAAGCACCAAAATTCGCCACTTCGTGGGTTCGTCTACGCTGGTATTCAAATGGATTGGGTGGTGATTGAACCAAGTGTATAGGAGACGATTTTTCTGCGCGACCTGTGTATCGATCAATGAGTGATTTAGCCACGGGAGCTTCAAATTCAGGATCTTCCGTTAAACTAACCCGAACCGTATCACCTAAACCATCTTCTAGTAGAGTACCTATTCCCATCGCCGACTTAATGCGGCCATCCTCCCCTTCTCCTGCCTCGGTAACACCTAGGTGCAGAGGATAGGCAGGTAGGTTTTCCTGTTCCAATCGATGAACCAGTAATCGGTAAGCTTGCACCATTACTTGTGGATTGGAGGATTTCATGGAAATCACAATTTGATCAAATTGTTCTTCATGGCAAATACGTAGAAACTCCAAGGCAGACTCCACCATACCAAGAGGGGTATCGCCGTATCGACTTAGAATACGATCGGATAATGAACCATGATTGGTTCCGATGCGCATGGCTGTGCCATATTCTTTGCAAATTTTTACCAAGGGTAAAAAACGTTCACGAATTCGTTCCAATTCAGCGCTATACGATTCGTCGGTATAATCGATCGTTTCAAAACGTTTCTTGTCTACATAATTTCCGGGATTAATTCGGACCTTTTCGACAATTCGTGCAGCAAGTTCGGCTGCATTGGGTGTAAAATGGATATCGGCCACGAGTGGGGTGTCATATCCAGCTGCCCGAAGGCCTTTTTTGATATTCTCTAAATTTTGAGCTTCTTTGACGGATGGGGCGGTGATCCGAATTAATTCACAACCCGATTCGATCATTCGGATACACTGGGCGATGGAACCTTCTGTGTCCATAGTATCCACAGTGGTCATGGATTGGACCCGAATGGGATAATCGGAGCCCATCCAAACGGAACCTATTTTGACAGAAATCGTTTTTCTACGTTTATAGGAAGTTAATGAGGTACAATAGGAAAGAGCTGTCATACAAATGATACGCTGGATTTTGGGCAAATTTACCCTATTTTGCTTTTTAGGTAACAACAAATTGCGCAAATCTGTTTGTAATTTTGCGTCATTCTAAAGAATATGTCAAAACGTACCGTATATAATTTACAAGAGCTTCCTGTGATGGAGGCATTTTACACCTTACAAGGTGAAGGTTTTCATCAAGGAAAGGCAGCTTATTTCATCCGGCTGGGTGGTTGTGAGGTAGGTTGCGTATGGTGTGATGTCAAAGAATCCTGGGACGCTGAGGCTCACCCAAAAAAAGATATTCCCTCGATTGTCTCGGGTGCGATGATGCACCCTGGCCGTTTGGCTGTCATCACCGGAGGAGAACCGATGATGTACCATTTGGATGAGCTAACTCAAGCCTTGCAAGCCGCAGGATTTACGACCAATGTAGAGACTGCTGGAGTTTATCCGGTGTCTGGACATTGGGATTGGGTTTGTTTTTCGCCCAAGAAGTTCATGACCCCAGATGAAAATATTTATGCCGTTGCCAACGAATTAAAAGTGGTTATTTATCACCTCTCTGATCTAGTATTTGCCGAGAAGCATGCAGAGAAAGTAGCATCGACATGTCATTTACTCCTTCAGCCTGAATGGTCAAAGCAGGAAAAATTACTACCTGAAATTATTTCGTATGTGAAAGCGAATCCAAAGTGGAAGATTAGCCTACAGACCCATAAATTTATGCAAATTCCGTAAGGGAAATTGGCTCTCCGTGTGTGGCGCGGATTAGCTTACTTCGCCATTTTGGGAAGGGCTGCAAGGCCTTTAGCCCAAGGTAAGTCAACCACTTTTTCCCAAAAAAGCCCTGGATCTGGCGGCCCACCCACAATCTTCCACTAAACTCACGCCGCCAGGATCGGGCATATCCTTCTTCTAGATGTTGCCTAGAAATGGAACCTTCTAAAAATGTTTTTCCCCAAATGGATATCCAAACAGCGGCACGTATGGCCATCGACATGCCATTTCCGCACAATGGAGTGATCAAACCGGCTGAATCGCCCACCATTAAAATCCCATCCTCAATCACTTTTTTAGGTGCAAACGAAATTTCATTGATCACCCAAGGTTTTGCGTTCAAGAACTCTGCCTTCTGAAAAATGTCGGCCAAATATGGATTTTGAGCTAAGTATTTTTTTTCAACTTGATCGATGCCTCCTGCCGACCGAACCACTTCTCGGTCAATCAAATAACACAAACAATAAACATCCTCCTCGATGGCCGACATACCACAATATCCTCCTGGAAAATTATGCAGTGCAATCACATTTTTTGGAAAATCATGGCGAATGTGGTACTTGACACCCATATAGCCGGACCGCTCTTTGAGATGTTTCCGGTGAAGACTTTGGTCAAGTTTACTTCTTTTTCCAAAGGCACCAATTACCAATTTACTTTGAAACACTTCCCCCTGTTTGGTGTAAATCCAGTGCGCCTCCTCGCCTATTTTTTCGATGGACTCTACCTCTGTTTGCGTTCTGATTACCACCCCAGCTTCCAACGCTTTTTGATAAAGTAAATGATCCAAAGCAAAGCGACTAATTCCAAACCCTCCTAGATCTAGTGGATGTTGTAAGATATTTCCTTTCGACTCTGTGACTTGTAAAGTTTGAATGGAGGAAACACCCAGATTTTTCAATGACGTTTCCAATACATCCTCTAGAATGGGTTGTACTTCATTGGATATATATTCACCGCATACCCGATGAAACGGATATTGATATTTTTCAAATAAAATTACTCCAAAGCCCGCACGTTTGAGCAAAATGGCCGAAACCAAACCGCCCAAACCTCCACCCACCACAGCCACTGGAAAAAAAGTCGATTGGGTATGCATGAGGAAATATGTTGAATACTTGTATAACGAAACCCAACCAGAATAGTTTGTAGGATTACTCGGGATTCGGAAGAAAGCACTATTTTTGTTGAAACGAAGACCCTATGGCAACAAAAAAACTTTTCTTGTTGGATGCGTTTGCACTCATTTATAGAGCTCATTTTGCATTCATAAAAAATCCACGGATTTCCTCTACGAATTTGAATACCAGTGCTGTCTTCGGATTTACCAATACTCTTTTGGAGGTCATTCAAAAAGAAAAACCGACCCATTTAGGTGTGGCATTTGATACCAAAGCCCCCACCTTCCGGCACGTCCAATACACCGAATACAAGGCCAATCGCCAAGAGCAACCGGAAGATATTACCATCGCAATTCCATACGTCAAAAGGATGGTGGAAGCCCTTAATATTCCTCTTTTGGAACTCGATGGATTTGAAGCAGATGATATCATTGGAACCTTAGCCAAAAAAGCGGCCCAAGAGAACTTTGAGGTGTATATGTACACACCCGACAAGGACTATGGGCAGTTGGTGCAAGAAAATATATTCCTCTACAAACCCGCCATGATGGGCAATGGCGTCGAGGTGATGGGTGTACCCCAAATTTTGGAAAAATGGGGAATTCAAACCATTGATCAAGTCGTGGACATGTTGGGCTTGATGGGTGATAAAGTGGATAACATACCCGGAATTCCGGGTGTAGGTGAAAAAACCGCAGCCAAACTTTTGGCTGAGTATGGCTCAATCGAAAAAATCCTCGAACATGCCGATCGGATTCCGGGAAAATTAGGTGAAAAAATCCGAGACGGCCGAGAAAGTGCGCTTCTTTCCAAATCACTAGCCCGCATTGATATTGAGGTTCCTATTCCTTTCTCAGAATCCGATTTATTGATGGGACCCCCGAAATTGGATTTACTTGAACCGCTATTGGATGAGTTAGAGTTTAGAACCCTTCGGAAAAAGTTGTTGGGTTCAACTCCCCCTTCAAGTGCTTCACCAAATCCTGCCCTTGTAAACGCTCCTGCTCCGCAAGCCGTCAAAAATACGGCTTCCCAGCAGATGGATTTGTTTGAGACGCAGGGAAAAGCTACACCGTCGGTGGCTGAATCGGATGCTGAGTCGGAAACAGAATCATTACCGACCGAAAAAAGAACCATTGAGCAAGTTCCGCACCGATATGATTTGATCGATACCCCCGAATTGCGGCAAGCCCTCCTCAACTACCTACTCCAGCAGACTGTGATTAGTTTTGACACCGAAACAACAGATGTGGAGTCCATGGAGGCCGAACTGGTTGGATTATCCTTTTCTTGTCGGACTGGTGAGGCATTCTATGTTCCGGTATCACCCGACTATGCCTCGGCTAAAAGCCTGGTACATGAATTTGCCCCACTCTTTTCCCATAGTTCCATTCTTAAAGTAGCACAAAATAGCAAGTACGACTTGGCTATTTTAAAAAACTACGATTTGGAGGTGGAAGGCCCCATCTACGATACGATGTTGGCCCATTACCTCGTGGAACCCGAGCAACGCCATGGTATGGATTATTTGGCTGAACAGTATCTTCATTATTCCCCTGTATCGATCGAAACCTTGATTGGAAAAAAAGGAAAAAATCAGGGAAATATGCGCGATGTTCCTTTGGAGAAAATTAAAGAATATGCAGCAGAAGATGCGGACATCACGCTGCAGCTTTATCCAATCCTGGCTCAAAAATTAAAAGAAACCCAACAAGAAAAGCTGTTGGCCGAGGTGGAAGTTCCTTTGGTGTATGTGCTGCGAGACATGGAACGCACAGGGGTTTGTTTGGATGTTCGGGCCTTGAAAGAACTTTCGTTGGAATTGGAAACAGACATCACGGGATTGGAGCGGAAAATATTCGAAACAGCCGGCACTTCGTTCAATGTAAACTCTCCCAAACAGCTTGGCGAGGTATTGTTTGAGGTAATGAAGATCGATGCCAAGCCCAAAAAAACACCCACAGGACAGTATGCCACAGGAGAAGATGTGCTCCTGACCTATGAGGCCGACAATCCAATTGTTCAGTATATTTTGGATTACCGAGAATTACAAAAACTAAAGAGTACCTATGTGGATGCCCTCCCCTCCTTGGTTTCGCCTAAAACAGGACGGATCCATACCTCCTACAACCAGGCCGTAACCGCCACAGGGCGTTTATCGTCTACGAATCCGAATTTGCAGAATATTCCGATTCGGACGGCGCGGGGTCGGGAAATCAGAAAAGCCTTTATACCTAGTGCCCCTGACCGCGTGATCCTATCGGCCGATTATTCTCAAATTGAATTGCGGATTATGGCGGCATTTTCGGGTGATGAGAGCATGATTCAAGCTTTTGAAGCCGGACAGGACATTCACGCCACAACTGCCGCAAAGGTATTTGGGGTTAACTTGGAGGAAGTCACCAGCGATATGCGTCGGAAGGCTAAAATGGTGAATTTCGGCATCATTTATGGGATATCAGCTTTTGGGTTGGCAGGCCGATTGGGAATTGCCCGGTCGGAAGCCAAATCCATCATTGATGCCTACTTTGACCAATTCCCCAAAGTAAAATTATACATGGATTCTTGTGTCGAAAAAGCCCGAGAATATGAATTTGTCGAGACAATTCTGGGCAGACGCCGGTATTTACGGGATATCAATTCTCGCAATCAAACCAACCGAGGATTTGCGGAACGAAACGCCATTAATGCGCCGATTCAAGGCAGTGCTGCTGATTTAATTAAATTAGCAATGATTCAGATTCATGATTTCATGAAACAAGAAAAGCTTGACTCCCGGATGATATTGCAAGTACATGATGAATTGATCTTCGATGTGCCAAGCCATGAATTGGCTTTGATGCAAGAAAAAGTGAATCATTTCATGACCACAGCCCTTGCACTTCCAGTGAAACTGGAAACCGGCATGGGGGTTGGGAAAAATTGGTTGGAGGCACATTGATACCAGTCGGGGCAATAATGACCCGACTGGTATTCTCTCTATTTGGTTTTATTATCTATATTTTGAGTTAAAAAGACCTTTAGATCGTTTAATTTCATGTCCATAAATAGGACTTTTCCGTCTGGACCAATCAAAACACCGTAAGGAATATGATTACTCGCCATGATCTGGGAATCGCGATTATTTGCAAAGTGGTTAGTCCAAGACGCGCCGAAAGATTGTAAAACCTTCTCTACTTTTTCCGATTCACTCGAGGGATTTAGGGTCAAACTCATGAAATCAATTCCCCTATTTTTATAGGTAGTGTGCAATTGAATTAACTCTGGGAATTGTTGTAGACAAGGCTTACACCAAGTCGCCCATAAGTCTACAAAAACCCATTTGTTTTCTTTTAATTTCGCTTTCAATTCAGGTCCAAAAGAAAGGAGTTCAAATGGAACCACCTCATTCAATTTGATTTGATGATCTGAAAGGTAAATCAATTCCTCAAAAGGTTTTAGTTGAACGATTTCGTTCGAAAATAAGGTTACATTCTTTTTTACCTCTTGAGAGGTAAATTGATTTTTAAAGTCCATGATGACCAACCACATCGCGACATAGGACGAAGGATTTGCTTGAATGTACGATGTCAGCCATTTTTGTCTTTTGGAAATTTGTAGCGTATTCCTTTCATAAAAATCCCACTTATTCCATTGATTCAGAATTGAGCTCCACTCCTTATCTATTGGATTAGGCTGTGCAATGCTCACTTTTCCGGACTTCTCCAAATTTCCAATGGAAACCTGACTATTTGTTGTGGAAACAAAAAATATGTCTGAAAAGCGTATTTCTCCAGTTGAATCATTGAAGTAAGAAATATAAAACGGAACGGGATAATGGCTATTCACCCAAAAGGAAAATTGGCCATTCTGTACGAGATTTACATTAAATTTTTGATTTTCTGCCTTTTCAATGAAATACTCTTCGTAGGCAGTCCCGTGAATTTCGGAGAGGCAGGGCTCGACCATTAATTCCTTACCCTCATAAAACGGGGCGTTAATAGTAACTAATACACGGTTTGAATACTGCCCGAATAGGATAATTGGAAAAAAGACGAAAAAGGCTAGTTGATATTTCATAATGAATCATTTTTTGGCTCAAGATGGTATTTATTTTAATATTTATCTAACTATTAAAATAATTTCTTTTACAGATTTAGATTCATTTATTGAAATGGATAGCCTAGAGGCATTCGAGGATGGGTTAGGACAAAAAAACTAGCTAAAAGGAGTGATCTTTCAACGTGGCTATTCTCCTTTGGCTTCAGGCAAATTAGGCCTTAGACCATAGAAATCCTAATTTTCAGAAGACGATTAGTCAGCGGAATGCAAAAAAAAGACCGATTGGTCACTTATTTTAGGTACCAATCGGTCTTTTTTTCTACTCGTTTTTTGGAGTAATTTTGAATGTGGTGAACTCAATGGAAAAACAATTCCTAGGAGGATTCAATGGCTGTCACCACGTTAGATTACCATCCCAATCCATAATCCTCTCCGTGATTGCTACTGCCTCCCCAGAAGGTATTGTGTTTCCAATCGAAGAATATGGCATTGACGGGGCCGCTGGTTCTGGGCTGATAGTCGAGCTGATATCCCATCCCACGAAGTTCTCTCCGGATCCAATCAGGCATGGCATCATTTAAAGTTAAGGCCCCTGGTTTTCTTTCGTGTTTTCCGAAAGAGGAGAACATTTGATAGGTTTTGAAACTCGGAGCCTCCGTGGCTTCCTGTACCGTCATGCCAAATTCAACCACATTGAGGAAAAATTGAAGTAATAGTTGGTCCTGCTCGTCGCCGGCTTGCTTGGCAAAGGCAAGGTAGGGTTTTCCATCCTTCATGGCCAAACTTGGTGTAAGGGTTACCCGAGGGCGTTTGCCAGGCTCCACGACATTAAACGGATTTTCCTTGGGATCCAACACAAAAGATTGCATCCGCTGACTCAAACCAATTCCGGTATTCCCTGCAATACACGCCGGAACCCAACCGCCACTTGGGGTAATGGAAACGACCCACCCTTCTTTGTCTGCGGCCAATACAGAGGTGGTTCCCGCCTGAAAATCTTCTCTAAATTGGTCGTCAAGTTTGGAATGATCCAAAGCCCCCAGTTTGTAGCCATCCAATAATTCTTTGAATGGATTGACTTGGCCTTGGTATGGATACGGATCACCGGGCCGAACCGCCGGATCATTCCGTTCCATGTTGATGTCTTGAATACGCGCCTTGGCGTATTCCTTCGACATTAATCCTTTGACCGGCTCGTCAGGTGCAAAAGCTGGATCACCATAGTAAAAATCTCGGTCTGCAAACGCGCGATTCATGACTTGATATAAAGTATGAATATACCGAGTGCTGTTGTACCCCATGGTCTTCAAGTCAAAATTCTCCAGCATATTCAACGCTTGAAGCAAGGACGGGCCTTGGGTCCAGGTTTGCAATTTATAGACATCAATTCCCTTGTAGTTTGTATGAAGGGGTTCTTCGATTTTCACCTTCCAGTTAGCTAAATCCTGCTCGGTGATCAAGCCTCCTTGTTCTTGGGTACCTCGGGCAATTTCTTTGGCGATATCCCCTTTGTAGAATCGGTCGTAAGCAGCATAGATTGCCTCTTTTCTACTTTTACCTTTTTTAAGAGCCTCCGTTTCGGCATCGACCATTTTTTGTAGGGTATTCAGCAAATCCTTTTGAACAAAGATTTCCCCAGCTTCCGGGGCTTCTCTTTTTTCTCCAAGATGGGGTAAAAACACCTTTTTGGAATATGGCCATTGTTTGATTCGATCCTTACCCCGCTCAATAGAATTGGCGGTTTGGGCCTCGATCGGATATCCGGCGGCCATTTCCATAGCTGGGGCTAGTACATCTTTTAAACTCATCGTACCATACTCGGCCAACATCACCAATAAGCCTCCGGGCGTACCGGGTGTGACAGCCGCTAACGGACCATATTCAGGCGGATACTGATATCCTTTGCTTTTATAAAATTCGGCGGTGGCTCCCGTAGGGGCAACCCCCAGGGCATTGATGGCGATCACCATCTTGGTTTTGGGATTGTAAATCAAAGCTTGGGTTTCTCCACCCCAGCTCAAAACGTCCCACATGGTACTAGTTGCCGCGAGCATGGCACATGAGGCATCAATGGCATTTCCACCTTTTCCGAAAATAAGCGACCCCGCGGTGGCAGCCAAAGGTTTTCCTGTAATGGCCATCCAATGCTTACCATGCAGAGGGGGTTTTTGAGTTTGAACCGGGAACACATTAAATGACTGCCCGAAAGACAATTGTGCTCCCAACAGTCCAATGCAAAGAAGAATTTTTCTCATAATGGGTTTAGGATTTAGGAAATTGAAGGTCGAATTTACATTTTTTCATGGCAAAGTCACGCGAATCACATGAAACCCCCTTTAGTGGATGCCAAGCTGGTAAAAAAATCGATATACCCTTGTATCTATTCTTCCTTTGATCAATCCATTCGGGAAATAGAAGATTCCGTATCTTTGCACAAAAACTTGTGGCGGCACCGATTCTCTTCATCACTCCCCCGTTTACTCAGCTGAATACCCCCTATCCGGCAACGGCCTACCTAACCGGGTATTTAAGACAACAAGGCTATGTGGCGCATCAAGCGGATCTGGGTCTAGAGGTAACGCTTCGACTTTTTTCAAAACAAGGTTTGGAACAAATATTCCATCATTTGGATCAAATCGACCAGACTATTTCTGAAAATGCCTTTCGGATTTATTCCTTGAAAGACCATTACCTACGGACGATTACCCCGGTGATTCAATTTTTACAAAATAAAAAGCCCACCTTGGCTCACCTGATAGTGGAGCGTGGGTTTCTACCGGAGGCTTCCCGATTCCAATCCTTACAAGACTTGGCTTGGGCCTTTGGCCACATGGGCATCCAAGACAAAGCCCGTCACTTGGCCACGTTATACCTTGAGGACTTGGGTGATCTCGTTCGGGAGGTGATCGACCCCCACTTCGGTTTCACTCGTTATGCCGAGCGCATTGCACGGGCTGCTTCCTCTTTTGATCCAATCTTGGAAGCGCTCGACGAACCTCCCACGCTCCTCGTCCATTGGCTAGAGGCCTGCCTGGAAGAAAAAATCAGCCAATTTGCCCCAGAAGTAATTGGTTTGTCGGTCCCTTTTCCTGGGAATGTCTTGGGAGCTTTTCAAATTGCTGCGTATGTAAAAAAGCACCATCCCAAAATAAAAATAGTCTTGGGTGGTGGATATGCCAATACCGAACTGCGGCGATTGGCCGATCCCCGCGTGTTTCACTACCTAGATTTTGTAACCCTGGATGACGGGGAAGCCCCTATACAGCAACTCATGGCTTATTTGGATGGCCAGGCAACCACCAAAGATCTAAAACGAACGTTTCATCTTTCGCAAGATCGGGTAGTTTATCAAGTCAATAGCAAAGTACAAGATATTCCGTTGGCGGAAACTGGAACTCCCACGTATGCCGACTTACCCCTTGACCAATATCTGTCGGTCATGGAATTGGTCAATCCCATGCATCGGTTGTGGTCGGATGGTCGATGGAACAAACTTACCCTCGCCCATGGCTGTTACTGGGGCAAGTGCTCATTTTGTGATGTATCCCTCGATTACATTTCCCGGTATGAACCCGTCCAGGCCGAAATTTTGGTAAACCGGATGGAGGAAATGATTCAAGAAACGGGAGAATATGGGTTTCATTTTGTCGATGAAGCCGCACCACCCGCTTTGCTGCGTGATGTGGCCTTGGAAATCATTCGGCGCAACCTAACCGTAGTCTGGTGGACCAACATTCGATTTGAAAAAAACTTCACCTATGACCTAGCTCGTTTACTCAAAAGATCAGGATGTATTGCCTTATCGGGTGGACTGGAGGTTGCCTCCGACCGGTTGTTGGCCCGAATGAAAAAAGGAGTCACCGTGGCCCAAGTCGCACGGGTGGCCCATGATTTTACCCGAGCCGGAATTATGGTTCATGCCTATTTGATGTATGGTTTTCCGACCCAAACCGAGCAAGAAACCATTGATTCCTGGGAGGTGGTTCGACAAATGTTTCTGGAAGGTGTCTTACAATCAGGCTTCTGGCATCAGTTTGCCATGACAGCACATAGCCCGGTCGGACTGGAACCGGCCGCCTATGAAGTCGAGACCATTGGACCCGTTTTTGATGGATTTGCTGAAAACGATCTTTTTCATGAGGATCCTAACGGGGCAAATCATGACCAATTTGGCCCCGGACTTCATCGTTCTCTTTTCAATTTCATGCAAGGTGTAGGCTTGGAGGAGCCCGTTTCGGTTTGGTTTGATTTTCCCGTCCCGACTCCGAGCCATCCTCCTCAATTAATTTCTGAGTTCCTATCCGAAGAGCCTACCAAGATCAAGTTGACCGACCGATGTTTTTGGATCGGTGGAAATTTATCTGACACCAACGAAGATGGAGAATGGGTGGAAATCATCTTTAGTCATCCGCTACAGGAGGAGTCATGCTGGGTGCCAGTTGACATCCTGGAATGGCTTGAATTGCACCTGCCCTTTGCCAATTACCCTCGATTAAGCGAACTACAAGATCACTTTCCGGGCGATCTACTTGGATTTCTTAATTCAGAAACAGGAAGCCGATTACGAGAAATAGGTTGGTTGATTCTATAAAAAAGGGGCCGTCTCATTAATAAGATGAGGCGGTTTTTTTTGTTTTAGGTTATTGGATG